>Ga0209201_1000019_pt1 | contig 270700 bp, 283 predicted proteins | sample AD_UKC055_MetaG_FD_184411 | JGI IMG/M metagenome (GOLD analysis project Ga0209201, IMG submission 184411) | Active sludge microbial communities of municipal wastewater-treating anaerobic digesters from USA - AD_UKC055_MetaG (SPAdes) (version 2) | ecosystem: Engineered > Bioreactor > Anaerobic... | reverse complement strand
GAGCAAGGATCTCCTTTGTTGGTCGGTATCGGGGTTATCGGCTCCAATCCTTCGGCGGCATCCACACCGAAGATGTCAGGCGTTCGGCATCTTTTGAACAGTTTTAGAGAGCGAAAACTTTCATGCAAAGTCTTCATTTATGGGATCCATCCCGCAGCGCTTCCGGAGCGCACACTACGTGAGGAAGGCGGCGATTTTATTGTTAGGGGCGAGGCATTTTATCCTGTAGAAGCTTTGCTGCGGACATTAAGGTCCGGAGAAAATAATTTTAATATCAAGGGGTTATGGTATCTCAAGGACGGCAAGGTTATTGACAATGGATGGGCGGATGCCGTTGAAGATCTAGATGCGTTACCGTTCGTGGCCTGGGATCTATTGCCGATGGAGAAATATCGAGCGCATAACTGGCACTGTTTTGATGATATTGAGCGTCGTTCCCCTTATGCGATCATTTATTCTAGCCTGGGTTGTCCTTTTCATTGCCATTATTGCAATATTCACGCGCTATATACAGGAAAGCCTGGTATTCGTTTTCGCAGCCCTGAGCGTGTCGTGGAAGAGATCGACTTGTTATATCATAAATATCATGTACGCCATATTAAGATCCTTGACGAGCTCTTTGTGATCAACAAGGACCGCATGTTTAAGATCTGCGATCTTTTGATCGAGCGCAACTATGGGTTGAATTTTTGGGCATATGCGCGTATTGACACTGTTTCCGAAGATGTCCTAAAGAAATTAAAGAAAGCCGGTGTTAATTGGCTGGCCTTCGGTATTGAGGCAGGTTCACATGATGTCCGTCAGGGAGTTTCCAAGGGAAGATTTGATCAGGAAGCGGTGCGCAAGGCGGTTGCCATGACTCATGATGCCGGGATCCATATTATCGGTAATTTTATGTTCGGGCTTCCTGACGATACGATGGAGACCATGAAAGAAACTTTTTCCCTCGCGCAAGAATTGAACTGTGAGTATGTGAATTTTTACGCTACGATGGCTTACCCAGGGTCGCCATTGTATGAGGACGCGTTGATCCAAGGTTGGCAGCTTCCACAGAGCTGGATCGGATATTCACAGTTAAGCCCGGAAACGCTGCCGCTGCCAACAAAACATCTTTCCGCGGCTCAAGTCTTAAAATTCCGCGATGAAGCTTTTGACGCGTATTTTCGCGATCCGCGCTATCTTGATATGATCCAGAAAAAATTCGGGTCAAAGACAGTCGCGCATGTTCAATGCATGCTGCAAACTAAACTGAAACGCAATATTTTGTCTTATTATAAACAGGGAGTGAGCGTATGATCATCAGCCGAACCCCATTTCGTGTGTCATTTTTTGGTGGAGGTACAGATTACCCAGCGTGGTTTCAGGAGAATACCGGAGCAACGCTAGCGACAACGATCGATAAATATTGCTGGATAACGTGCCGTTATTTGCCGCCTTTTTTTGACCATAAGTCGCGGATCATCTATTCTAAAATGGAGCATGTCAAGAGTATTAATGATATTGAACATCCTTCGGTGCGCGAGGTCTTAAGGTTCATGAAAGTCCAGGAAGGGATCGAAATTCATCACGATGGTGACCTGCCGGCGCGCACGGGGCTTGGGTCCAGCTCTGCTTTTACCGTTGGGCTTCTTAACGTATTGTACGCTTTGAAAGGCAGGATGGTCAGTAAAGAGCAGCTTGCCAGCGAGGCGATCTATGTGGAGCAAGAGATGTGCCGCGAGTGCGTGGGTTGTCAGGATCAGGTTTTGGCCGCGTACGGCGGGCTTAATTATATCGAATTTGGCGGGTCCAATCATCTGCGCGTGACCAAGGTCACTCTTTCTTCGGATAAGCTGTTCGAGCTGCAAGGTCATTTGATGTTATTTTTTACAGGATTTTCGAGAATGGCATCCGAGATCGCTAAGCACCAGATTAAAAATATCCCTGTCAAGAAGCAGGACTTGAAAGAACTCCATCAAATGGCCAAAGAAGGCCTGCGATGCCTTGATAAACATGATTGGATCCGTTTTGGTAAGCTATTAGATAAGGGGTGGTTGATCAAGCGGCAATTGTCCGACAAGATCACAACTCCACACGTGGATGAAATTTATACGGCAGCAAAGAAAGCTGGAGCCTTGGGTGGAAAGCTTCTAGGGGCTGGAGGTGGCGGGTTTGTTCTGATCTTTGCGGAGCCCGGAAGGCATGCAGCGATCCGCAAACGACTTAAGAATTTCCTTGAGATCCCGTTCCGTTTTGAGAGCTTGGGAAGCCAGATCATTTTTTATCAACCTGATTCAGGGAAGGTAAAATAATTTGCTTCAACTACGAGACATTGATGTGGTTGTGTTAGCTGGAGGATTAGGAAAACGTTTGCAGCCGCAAACAGGGGATACCCCGAAAGTCTTAGCTCAGGTTAACGGCATTCCTTTTCTCGATCTCTTACTTTCTAATATTGCTTCGCAAGGTTTTCGACGGGTTATTCTGTGCACAGGGTACAAAGCTGAAGAGATCGAATCTCATTACCGTCATTCTTCGCTCGATCTCTGTATTGAGTTTTCCCGTGAAGAAATTCCGTTGGGAACAGGTGGCGCATTTAAATTAGCGCAAAAGAAGATCCAAAGCCCTGTCTTTTTTGGGCTCAATGGGGACTGTTTCTGTTCTGTGCCCTTTGAGAAATTTTTTGCGTACCACAACGAAAAGAAAGCTCTGGCTTCTCTTGTGCTGAACAAGGTAGAAGAAAAAAGTGATTTTGGGTCCGTTGTTCTTAGCGAGAATAATGAGATCATAAACTTTCAAGAAAAAGCCAATTTGATAAGCTCGCCTTTTGTTAGCGTTGGTATTTATTGTTTTGATAAGAAGGCTTTTGACCATATGCCCGCCCAGAATGCGTTTTCGATCGAGCGTGAATTCTTTCCTCTTTTGGTCGGTAAGGGATTTTACGGATTCGTTACGGAGCATCAGTTCTTGGATATCGGCACGCCCGATCGCTATCAGCGGGCACAAACCGAACTTCATTAAGTTATGTCACGCATCGCTATCAACTGCCGTTCATTCCTTTTGAAGAAATACACAGGGATCGGCCGTTATGCCCATAATCTCGTCAGATCTTTAGCGGCGATCGACCACGAGAACCAATATTTTTTGTATGCGCGCAAAGGGTTGTTTGATCTTAAGCGGTCGCTTCCAAGGATCGCCGCAAAGAATTTTCATCCTCGGCTTGATCTTTTTGGCCGAGGGCCAAAGATGTTTGGCGGTATTGATCTTTATCATGCGCCAAGTCCAGAAGCTTTACCGGATATCAAGGGAAGGATAGTCGTGACGGTGCATGATCTTATCCATAGGGTTTATCTTCAAGGGCATACCGCAGAAACCATCGAACAAACAGAAGAACATTTTCAGCAGATCGTTGCCCGTGCGGATAAGATCATTTGTTGCTCGAACAATACGCGTCTTGACCTGCAGAAATTCTTTACTATCGATAATTCGCGGGTTGCGGTTATTCCTCAGGGCGTGGACAAGAAAATCTTTCGCGTTTTGACCGAACAGGAGCAGCGATCCATGAAGCATGCCCTTAAGGTCAAAGGCGTGGTAGAACCCTTTTTATTGTTCATTGGAACTATTGAACCGCGAAAAAATCTTTCAAACTTGATCCAGGCATTTCGTTTGCTTAAAACGCAAAAAATATTTTCTGGAAAACTTGTGGTCGCTGGCATGAAAGGTTGGATGCAGGAGCATTTGGCATCAGATATTGCTGCGCAAGGGCTCGAGGGAGAGATTGTTTTTTTAGGATATTTAACGGATGAAGAGCTTTGCGGCCTTTATAATACAGCTGAGGTGTTCGTTTTTCCTTCTTTTTATGAAGGATTTGGCTTTCCGATCCTGGAAGCGTTCAATTGTGGGGCTGCGGTCGTGACATCAAACACATCTTCCTGCGCAGAAGTCGCGGGTGATGCAGCTTGCTGCGTGAATCCGGCGGATGTCAAAGACATTGCGCGCGGTATACAGCGTATCCTAGAGGACAAAGATCTTAAGGCGGATCTTCAGAAGAAAGCGCGTATGCGCGCTCAGGATTTTTCGTTTGAAAAAACAGCTCGAGAAACATTAGCCGTGTATCAAGAGGTTTGCGGGGACAGACATGAAAGTTAGCGGGTTTACGATCGTACGTAATGCGCGAAAATACAACTATCCGGTCTTGGAATCGATCCGATCCATTTTGCCGATCTGTGATGAGTTCGTTATCAATATTGGAGATAGCGAGGATGATACACGCGCGCTGATCCTCTCTCTAAATGACCCGAAGATCAAGATCGTTGAAACGCGTTGGGATATGGCCCAAGGCAAAGAAGTTTTGTCGCAGCAGACCAATATCGCGCTCTCCCATTGCAGCGGGGATTGGGCGTTCTATGTGCAGTCAGATGAAGTTATTCATGAAGAGGATCTTCCTCGATTATGGAGATGTATGAAGAAGTTTCTACTCGATAGGGACGTCGACGCGCTGCGCTTTAAGTGGTTGCATTTCTACGGTAGCTATTATCGCTACCGCATTGACCATGGGTGGTATCAGAAACAAGACCGCATTATCCGCAATAACGGCACTGTTGAATCTTTTGGAGATGCATACGCTTTTCAGCGTAAAGATGGAAAGCCCTTAAGGCGAAAAAATACTGATTGTTTTGTTTATCATTATGGCTGGGTGCAGCCGCAAGATGTTATGGCTTCTCGACGGAAGAATGCAGAAGATATTGGATTTGTCCAGCTCAAGGCTGAGGAGCGTCAATCGCTTTATACGTTCGGGGACCTAGGTCGTTTTCCGGCTTATTTCGGTTCTCATCCGCGCGTGATGCAGCAGCTAGTGAGATCCCACGAAACAAGCGAATCCGACCTAGAATACGTTCATCAGCAGTATTGGTGGCATCCTTGTCGCTGGTTTAAGGTTCGATATAAAACATTCCATCGCGTTAAAGAAAAGATCAGCTGAATGGCATCGCCTGTTTCTTATCAACGTATTCTGATCGTTAATATTTTTGGCATAGGGGATGTTCTGTTCGCGACACCGCTTGCGCGCAATATCAAGCTGGCGTTACCACAGGCGCGCATCGATTTTGTGTGCAACAAGCGCGCGGAAGCGGTTGTAAAAACCAATAAAGATATTCAGAATGTGTATGTTTATGAAAGGGATGATCTTGTTGGCATGTGGAAAGCCGATAAAAAGCAGTGCGTATGCAGCGTCTGGGATCTTTTTCGCACGGTCAAAAATACGCGCTATGACGCCATGATCGATCTTTCGCTAAGTCCACAAGCCGGTTTTTTTGCTTTGATGGCCGGCATTCGAGAACGTATCGGATTTGATTATCGCGGTCGAGGTTTTTGGTTGACGCAAAAAATAAAATTAGCTGGATATGAAGGTAAACCGGTTGCTGATTTTTATTTGGATCTTTTAGAAAAAATGGGCATTCGCGTTCAGGAAAGAAAGCTTTTGTTGGATGTGCAGGCTGAAGACCACGCGTGGGCAGAAAACTTTTTAAGAGCGCAGGGTGTCAATTCTCGCGATACCCTTGTCGCTTGTATCCCCGGAGGTGGTGCCAGCTGGGGAAAAGCCGCAGGATACAAACGATGGCCCGCGCAGAGATACGCAAAATTAGCTGATAAAATTATTGAAAAAAGCCATGCCAAAATTATACTGATAGGAGATGCTTTAGAAGAAATCTTGTGTGAAGAAGTAATGCAGCAGATGGTTTCGCCTTGCATCAAGGTCCTTGGCAAAACGAGCTTAGGTCAGTTCGCAGCACTTTTATCTCGATGCCGTTTAGCCATCGTTAACGACGGTGGGCCGCTCCATGTTGCCGTAGCGGTTGGCGTGCCGACGGTCTCGATCTTTGGCCCCGTGGATGAAAAAGTGTATGGCCCGTATCCGTCGCAGGGTCATCATACCGTGACAGCGTCTGTTCTATGCCGGCCCTGTTATCGGCGTTTTCGGGTGGCTGAATGTTCGCACCGTCAATGTATCAAACGTATTAGCGTAGATGATGTTTTGAGTCGGATCGGAGAGATCATATGAAGGTTCCTTTTGTTGATTTTTTACCGCAATACCAAGAGGTTAAAGATCAGGTCCATGCTGGACTGGAAAAGGTTTTTGAGAGGTCAAATTTTATCTTAGGCCAGGAAGTGAAGGATTTCGAGGCGCAGTTCGCTTCTTATTGCGAAAGCGCGTATGGGATCGGTGTCAACTCGGGAACGGACGCGTTGCATCTTGCCCTGCGCGCATTAGGCGTTCAGCAAGGCGATGAAGTGATCGTCCCATCTTTTACGTTCATCGCGACAGCGCTCGCCGTTAGCTATACAGGGGCTAAGCCTGTCTTTGTAGATATTCAGGAAGATATTTACAATATCGATCCTGAGAAGATCCGAAACGCCATCACGCCAAGAACCAAGGCCATCATGCCGGTCCACCTCTATGGACAGGCAGCGAATATCACGCAGATCGTGAAGATCGCCAAAGAAAAGAATATTGCGGTCATTGAGGACTGTGCTCAAGCGCACGGAGCCTTATATCAAGGCCGAAAGGTCGGGTCATTCGGCTTAGCGGGATGTTTTAGTTTTTATCCCACCAAGGGTTTGGGCGCCTTTGGCGATGGCGGCATGATCGTGACCAGCGATGAAGCTTTTTTTCGCAAGGTTTTGATGTTTCGCGATTATGGACGCAAGGATCGCTACGAACATATTATCAAAGGTTACAATTCGCGGCTTGACACCGTGCAGGCTGTCGTCTTGGCAGCCAAGTTAAAACATTTTGATCGATGGAACGCGATGCGGCAGAAGGCGGCACAGCAATATATAAAGATCTTGAGCACGATCGAAGGCGTTATTGTCCCTGTGACAGCAGAGGGCCGGGGCCATGTTTATCAAACCTTCGTGATTCGCGTGAAGGATCGCGATGCTGTTTGCCAGAAAATGCAGGCAGCCGGTATCGGGGTCTTGATCCATTATCCCATTCCGCTTCACCTACAAAAAGCTTATGAAGAATTAGGATATCGCAAAGGTGATTTTCCGACATCAGAAAAGATCGCCAGCGAAATTTTGTCCATCCCTATGTTCCCGCATATGACCACAGAACAGATCGATAACGTCTGTGATGTTTTACGAAAGAGTGTGACCCCATGAGCAAGATCCCCTTATCTGTTGTTGTGATCGCCAAGAACGAAGAAAAGAACATTGATGAATGTTTTGGCAGTGTGTTCGGCTGGGCGGATGAGCTTGTTTTAGTCGATGACGAGAGCGCCGACCGAACTGTTGAGATCGCTAAAAAATACCAAGCGACGATCTATCATCGTAAGATGGATAACGAAGGGCTTCATCGCAATTGGGCGTATGCTCAGGCGCACAATGAATGGGTCTTGAGCCTGGACGCCGATGAAATGGTCACAGAGGAGCTTAAGCAGGAGATCAGCGCTGTTTTGGCGAATACGCCGTTTCACGCCTTTTCTATTCCGCTGCGTAATTTTATCGGGAGTTACTGGGTACGCCATGGCGGATGGTATCCGGCAGGGAAGTTGCGCCTTTTTATGAAAAACCGATTTAAGTATGAAGAAGTGGGTGTGCATCCGCGTGTTTTTGTCAATGGTCAGACGGGACATCTGACAAAAGATATCGTTCATAAAGGCTATCCTGACTTTGAACATTTTCTCGCCAGCCTCAATCGTCAAACAACGCTTGAGGCGGAAAAATGGATCACGACCGGCCGTCAGATGTCTGGTGGGCGCGCGCTGTGGAGAACGATCGACCGTTTTTTTCGGTCTTTTATTGGGAAGAAAGGGTATAAGGATGGGTTCATCGGGTTTATGATCGCTTTTTTTGCTTCCCTTTACCAAGTCATGAGCTATGCTAAGTATTGGCAGATGAAAAAAGAAGGTGTTAGAAAATGAAGATCGTTTTTTTTGATCGAGACGGTGTCATCAATCAATTTCCAGGCCATGGGAATTATGTGACCAAGGTCAAGGAATTTAAATTTTTGCCAGGAGCCATTGCTTCTATCGTTCAGCTGACCCGTCATGGTTATTCTATTTTTATTGTTTCGAATCAAGCCGGTATTGGGAAAGGTATTTATTCGCGAGACAAGCTGCGACGTATCAATAACTACATGCTGCGTCATATCCGCCAGGCAGGCGGGAGGATCAACAGGGCGTTTTATTGCACACATCGCTCAGATGCTGATTGCGATTGTCGAAAACCCCGCATCGGATCCGTTAAACGTGCGATGCAGCTGATGAAGAAACCATTAGCCAAGGCACGCTACGCGTATTTTGTCGGTGACGACCGGACGGATATTGAGGCAGGTCACAATGCCAAATGCAAAACTATTTTTGTCCTTTCAGGAAAAAATACGACAGCTGATGTCGTCAAGTCATGGCGCGTAAAGCCAGATCTTATCGCCAAAACCATAGTTGAGGCAACCCACATCATTATCAATGAAAATACTCATAGTCCACGCCAGCGCCGGCGCCGGTCATAGCAAAGCGGCTGAAGCCGTTTTTAACGGCCTCAAGAAGCACACCACTCATGATGTGCGCTGCGTTGATGTCCTCGACCATACGAATCCTTTCTACAAAGACCTTTATCGCAAGACCTACATCATCTTGATCTCACATTTATCTTTGGTATGGGCATTTTTCTTCTGGTTGGCGGATATTCGCTTACTTTTGCCATTGGTGCAGGTCGTGCGGCGGGTCTTTAATCATATTAACGGCAGGAGATTCGAAGCATTCCTTACGCAAGAGAATTTTGACTATGTGATCACGACCCACTTTTTCTCAACGGAAGTCGTTTCGGCCTTGAAGGGAGAGAAAAAGATCACCTCTAAGCTGATCTGCGTGGTCACAGATTATGACGCGCATAGCATTTGGCTGGGCCAGCATGTGGATCATTATGCGGTTGCTTGCGCGTACACAAAGAACAAACTTCTTTCTTTGGGCGTGGACGAAGAGAAGATCGCTGTCACTGGCATTCCGGTCGATGAGAAATTTTTGACCTCTTATGAAAAAGGTTCCTTGCGTTCTCGCTTGGGGCTCAAGCCAGATATGTTCACAGTCCTTATCGCCACGGGCTCTTTTGGTATTGGCCCCATCGAAGACATCGTCCGTCAGCTTTCAGATATCCAGTGCGTAGTCGTCTGCGGGCATAATCAGAAACTGTGCACCACGCTTTCAGCGCAACAGTTTCCTAACGCCAAGATCTGCGGTTTTATCAACAACATGCAGGAATATATGATGGCGGCTGATGCTTTGATCACGAAACCCGGTGGGCTTTCCATCTCTGAGGCGCTCGCTGTTGGCTTGCCGTTGATATTTTTTAGCGCTATCCCTGGGCAGGAAACGAATAATATCAAGGTCTTGCAGGAATTTGGTGTTGGCGCAAGCGGTCTTTCGATCGAAGGGATCGCGGCAGAGATCCACAAGTTGAGCAATGACCCCATGTACCTTAAGAACGCTAAAACCAATATTGAAAAAATAGCCCGTCCCCATTCTGTTTGTGATATCATCAAGCTGATCTCGTAACCCTTGGTATTCTCAACATTCATGAAAAATTCCGTTGCTCAAGTTGTTTTTGATCTTCCCGTGGAAGGGCCTTTTGATTATGATATCCCACAGATGCTTCAGCCTTCGATCCAGGTCGGCCACAGGGTCTTGGCGCCTTTCCATGTTAAGACATTGATCGGCTATGTTGTCGCGCTCAAGGACGAGAGTGCATTCCCTCAGCTCAAGTCTATCCTAAAAGTTTTGGATCAGAACCCTGTCGTCTCCATGACGATGCTTCAATATGCCAAAGATTTTTCTCAGGAGTATTATTGCTCGCTGGGCGAAGCGATCGCCACATTCTTGCCTTCTAATTTCAAAAAGCGTAAAAAAGGGATCGATTTTTCTATCGGCACCTCACAGCGCAACGATACGCTGGCGCGCACAATGGTCATCCGCGATGAATCGCTTTGTAGTTTTTGGCCGGCCGTCTCAGAGCCTATTGCGGCAGCGATCGAAAAGAATCAGCAGGTCATGATCATTGTGCCGGAAAACGATCATATTCCTGACCTCGCGCAGCAGGTCCAAAAAAGATTCGCGCGGCCTTTGGCGATCTTTGATAAGGAGGCAAGCAGCAAAGACCAGGAAAGGGACTGGATCGCTATCCAGGAAGGAAAATGTTGCTTTGTCCTCGGGAGCCGATCTGCGATCTTTGCGCCGGCTCAACGATTAGGATTGATCATCATGCTGGAGGAGAACAATTTTTCGTACAAGCAGGATCAAACACCTTTTTATCATGCCCGTCAGGCAGTGTTGCTGCGTGCGAGATCTGAGAATATTTCTTTGATCTTCATTAATCGCTTTGTGAGCGTGCAACTTCAGCATATGGTCCAGAAGGAAAAGATAGCCGTCACGCAGGTACGATCTAGGGCGCACGCACCGACCAAGCAACTGATCGATCTGTCCAATTATAAATACCGCAAGAATCAGGCCATTTCAATTCCTTTGCAATGCGCTATCGAGAGAACATTGGCTCAGAAAGGGAAAGTCCTTTTGGTAATGAATAAAAAAGGATTTGGCAGTTTTGGTTCCTGCGCGAAATGCCAGCACGTCTTGAAGTGTCCACGCTGCGATGTCCCTTTGACTTTTTTGTATCAAGAGCAAAAGATCGTCTGCCGTCATTGTCAATATAAGGCTGATCGTCCATCCGCATGTCCTCAGTGCCAGGGGGCGTATGTGAATTTTAGCGGGATGGGGATCGAAAAGCTGGAAAGTGAAGTTTCGAGACTTTTTCCGTCAGCCAAGGTTCAATGTTATTCGAACGACACGGATAAGCCGTCTGAGCATTGTGATATCATTATTGCCACACAGATCTTTACACGGCTTTACGCAAGGACGTTCCAGATCTCATGTGTTATGGATGTTGATTCTGAGCTCAACCGTCTTGATTTTCAGGCCGCGGAAAAAACATTTGCCTTGCTGACAGATCTCGAAGCGATGACACAAGATACACTTTATGTTCAAGCGCGTTTAAAAGATAATGACTGCTTGAAAACATTCTTAAAGAACAAGATAAAGGATTTTTATAAGCAAGAGCTTGCGTTGCGGCGCGAACTACAATTTCCTCCTTTCGTTCATTTAGCGCAGATCGTTACGCGCTCGATGAACAGTCAGGCGGCTTTTCAACGATCGCAGCGCCTTTATGAGGAGTTCATGAAAAAGAGCGGAAAGAGGTTCAGCTTTGCCGAGCCGCAAGTTTTATCGTTAGCGCGATTGCGCGATCAGTATCGGTTTGCTATAGTAGCCAAGAGCCGTTCACGGAGCCATTTGATGCGTTTTATCCGGACAACGCTCAAACATGTTAAAAAAGCAGGCCCAACGACAACCGTGGTCAATATGGAGCCCTGATCCATGAGGATCGTTTTTTTTGGAAGTGATGATCTGGCAAAAGAATGCTTGGAAGCGATTGTGCGCTGTGCTGGCCATAGCGTTCTGGCGTGCGTCACACAACCGGACCGTCCTAAGGGCCGGGAACTGCAGATCACCTCAACAGCTGTTAAAGATTTTGCGATAAAAAATAATATCGCTGTATTACAGCCGTTAGACTTGGCGGATCAGGATTTTATAACAAAGTTACGTTTATTGGGGGCGGATCTGTTCGTTGTGATCGCTTATGGCCGTATCTTAACGGCAGAAGTCCTCGCGCTCCCTCGGATCTTCGCTGTTAATCTTCATGCCTCTTTGTTGCCTAAATATCGAGGAGCCGCGCCTATTAATTGGGCCTTGATCAACGGGGAGGTCGAAACAGGGTTATCCGTGATCAAGATAAGTCCCAAGCTGGACGAGGGGGATATCGTCGCGCAGCAACCCATCGCTATTGACATAATGGATGACGCTGTGATTTTAAAGGAAAAGATGAAGAGCGCAGGCCCGCGTTTTTTGCTGGATGTTTTGCGGGATATCGAACAGGGTGAATTTTGCCTGATGAAGCAAAACAGCCTGCGCGTCAGCCTGGCGCCTAAGCTTTCCAAGGAGATCGGCAGGATCGACTGGAAAAAGGATGCTATAGCGATCCATGATCTTGTGCGCGGGCTTATTCCGTGGCCGGGTGCGTATACCTATTTTGAAGATAAAGCGTTAAAGATCCTGCAGACAAAGATCATCGCTCCAGAATATCCGCAAGGTGTTCCCGGAGAGGTATTGGCTGTTTTAAAGGACGGATTTGTCGTGCGCGCAGGCCGTGGCGCCTTGCTTGTCAAAAAGGTCCATTTGGAGTCGTCCCGCTCGATGGACGCGAAAAGTTTTGTCGCAGGGCATAAGTTGTCCGTCGGGTTCCGATTTTCTTGAGCAGTAAGCAAAACTTTCAAGAAACAATTTTCGTCACGCTTGCCTTTATGTTATAATCACCTCACGTTATAAAGGATATTATGCAAGAACTTCGCAAAGACCCCATTATTGGACGCTGGGTCATTATCGCTACCGGTAGGGCGCGTAGACCTGGAACGTTCATCGCTTCGGACAAAAGTAGCCTCGACCCTCAATCTCTAAAAAAATGCCAATTCTGTGAAGGCAACGAGATGCAAACCCCTCGAGAAGTCTTCGCTGTTCGCAAGAGCGGATCCAAGGTCAATATGCCTGGCTGGAGTGTGCGCGTGATCGAAGATAAGGCTCCGATCTTCAAAGAAGATGTCAGCCTTAAGCCTAAAATGCAGGGACTCTACGAAGTGTTGGATGCCCATGGGGTCCACGAGATCGTTGTAGAATCGCCCGATCACGTCGCTAACATGGCTGATCTGGATGCAAAGCAGATCAAGCATGTTATTGACGCTTATGTTGACCGTATCGAGACATTAGAAAAGGACACAAGCTTGCGTTATGTCCTAGCGCACAAGAATTATAATTGGTCCCGTGATAATCAGAATATCCCGCACACGCACTCTCAGCTGATCGCTACTCCTGTTATTCCGATGCGCGTCCGCGAGGAATTAAAAGGTGCTCGCAAATATTATGATTACCATGAGCGATGCATTTTTTGTGACCTGATCAAGCAGGAATGCAGCGATCGACGGCGCATTGTGACGGAAAATGATGATTTCATAGCGCTTGTTCCATTCGCGTCGCGTTTTCCTTTTGAAATGTGGATCCTGCCCAAGCAGCATCATGCTTATTTCTGGAAAGGGGTGAAAGGCCAAGAAGCTTCCTTGGCGCAAACCCTTAAGGAAGTATTGGCGCGGTTGAAAGAAGGCGTCAACGATCCCGCGTATCATTTTGTGATCCACACAGGGCCTTTTTCGCGTAAAAAAGGAGAAGGCTGCGAGTTTGATACTATCGAAAAGGATTATCATTGGCATATTGAGGTCATTCCGCGGTTAACGCATACGGCAGGGTTTGAAAAAGGAACAGGGTTTTATATTTGTCCTATCCCACCGGAGGATGCCGCTGGATATTTGCGAGAGGTTGAGATCTAATGGGAGAACTACGGCGAGATCCTGTCGTTGGGCGTTGGGTTATCGTGAACACCCTTAATTCGCTCAAGCCTCAGGATTATGAAAAAGAAACACGAGAGCTTCATCAGGAAGGGGTATGTCCGTTTTGTCCTGGCAGAGAAAGCCGAACACCTCCGGAGATAGAAGCGGTACGGTTTGATGGTAGTTATCCGAACGCGCCGGGTTGGAGCGTGCGTGTTGTCCCTAATCGTTTTCCAGCGCTGGATATTCATGGCGATATCGAAAGACGCGCGATTGGCTTGTTCGATATGTGTAATGGTATTGGCGCCCATGAGATCATTGTCGAGACGCCTAGCCATACTAAGGATTGCCCGGACCTTAATGAGCAGGAGATGCTTCAGGTCGTTAATAAGTACTGTAGCCGTGCCGGGGATCTAGCGCGGGACAAGCGTTTTGAATATATCCTTATTTTTAAGAATTATGGCTCGGCCGCTGGCGCGAGCCTTGAACATGCCCATAGCCAGGTCATCGCTCTTCCTATGGTGCCTAAATATGTCGCCGAATCTTTAGAAGGTTCGCAAAATTATTTTGAACATAATAAACGTTGCATCTATTGCGATATGATAGCCCAAGAGAAGAAGGACGGCACGCGTGTGATCGCTGAAAATGATGATTTCTTGTGCTTTGCGTCCTTTGTTTCTCGTTTTTCGTTTGAATCATGGATCATGCCAAAATTCCATCAGGCGAATTTCGCTGAAATGAACGATGGACAGCGATATAATTTAGGGTGCATGTTAAAAGATATCCTACGGCGTAACAGGATTTGTTTGGGCAACCCGTCATATAATTTCTTTATTAACACGGCGCCGACAAAATACAAGCATCATCATAGCTATCACTGGCATATTGAAATTATCCCAAAGCTCACGAATATGGCCGGATTCGAGTGGGGGACGGGGTTTTATGTTGTTTTGACGGATCCAGCCGACGCTGCCAAATATTTACGGCAGGCCGCATAACATTCCCGCGTTCAGCCAATCCCTTGTTTTAAGATCGATAAGCGCTTGACTAAACTTAAGGAATGACTATAATAGATTTTCTTAACTAGGCCTAATTCTAAAAATTAATCTTTCAAGGAGGAGAGATATGAAGATAGGTATCAATGGTTTTGGGCGCATCGGACGTTTGGTCTTTCGCGCAGCCGTCCAGCAAAAAGGCGTTGAGGTTGTCGCGATCAACGATCTTTTTGACGCTGATTATTTAGCGTATATGTTGAAATATGATTCGACCCATGGCGCGTTCAAAGGCACGATCCAGGTGGAAAGCCCAAGCTGTATCGTTGTCAATGGGAAAAAAGTGCGCGTGACAGCGGAAAAAGACCCTGCCAATCTAAAATGGAATGAGGTTGGGGCGGATTATATCGTTGAATCCACAGGATTGTTTACCGAGACGGAAAAGGCCAAAGGGCACTTAGCGGCTGGTGCGAAAAAAGTCATCATTTCCGCTCCATCCAAGGACGCTCCGATGTTCGTTATGGGTGTTAATGAAAAAAGTTATACAAAGGACATGAATGTCGTTTCTAACGCTTCGTGTACGACCAACTGCTTAGCTCCTGTTGCTAAGGTCCTTAATGATAAATGGGGTATCGTGGAAGGATTGATGACGACATGCCACGCGATCACCGCGACCCAAAAGACAGTCGACGGCCCTTCTAAGAAAGATTGGCGAGGCGGGCGCGGCGCGTCACAAAATATCATTCCTTCATCCACTGGCGCCGCCAAAGCGGTCGGCAAGGTCATTCCATCTTTGAACGGAAAATTGACAGGGATGGCTTTACGCGTTCCTGTTGCGGATGTGTCGGTCGTTGATCTTACTTGCAAGTTGGCAAAGCCAGCGGCATGGGACGCGATCAAGGCTGAAATGAAGAGAGCTTCTGAAAATGAGCTTAAAGGAATTTTAGGCTATACAGAAGAAGCGGTTGTCTCCAGCGATTTCATTGGCGATTCGCGCACATCTATTTTTGACGCCGATGCAGGTATTGCCTTAAATGACACGTTCGTGAAGGTTGTTTCATGGTATGATAACGAATGGGGTTATTCATGCAAGGTGATCGATCTGATCCAGTATATTGATTCTGTGAAGTAATTTTGACATGATGTGTTTTTAGAAAAGCGCCCCGCAGGATTTCTGCGGGGCGCTTTCTTTTCCATAAAACATGCTTTATCTTGTCAAGTTTTTTGAGTACAATAAAACAATATGGAAAGCCAGAAGATCGAACAAAGAAGACTTACATTTACCCTTTTAGGCTTTGCCCTAGTTTTCTTTTTGATGCCTTTTGCTGAGGTCCGGCCACTCCCGTTCCATTTAACGGCCTTCGTTCTCACCCTCGTTCTTTTTCTGAGTTCCAGGATCCTTCCTGCATCGTCAAAATATAAATGGTTTCTTATTATTTTATCTATCTTAGCGCTATGTTTTGATCTGTTGCTTTTGATCACATTTCACCCTCTCTTGGAATTCTTTCTTATTTTTTCTTCACATGGGATCTATACTGTTTGCCTGGGGGCCTGCGTCTGGCTTCTTGTAAGGAATCTTGCCAGTACCGAACATAATCCTAAAAGCTTGTTAAAGAGCGGCATTTGCGGTTATCTTTTACTTGGCTTCTTTTGGATGGAGATTTACACTTTCATTAGCGCGTTAAATCCTTCGATCTTTTCGGGTGTGTCTGTTCATAATGTTTCTTTCTTTTATTTTAGTTTCTTTGCTTTAAGTTTTCTTACTGGACAGGGCACATTTGCCGCTTGTCATCCTGTGGCATATCATCTTGTCGGCCTTGAGGCCTTGACAGGGCAGGTATTCCTTTTCTTTTTTATTGCCCGCTTGGCCATCCTTTCGTATAGTTACGAAGCTCGTAGGTAAAATATGACACATAAGCTAGTTCTTGTTCGCCATGGCGAGAGCATTTGGAATCAAGAAAACCGTTTTACGGGATGGACAGATGTCGACTTGTCCCAAAGAGGGATCAGGGAAGCCCGTGATGCTGGTCGCCTGCTTAAGAAAGAAGGTTTTTGTTTTGATATCGCTTTTACATCCGTTCTAGTGCGCGCGACACACACGCTTGATATCGTGTTGCAGGAGCTTGGCCAGGGAATGATCCCGATCTACCGCTCTTGGAGGCTCAACGAGCGTCATTATGGATCCTTGCAAGGCCTGAATAAAGCTGAAATGGCCGCGCAATATGGCGAGGAACAGATACAGATCTGGCGTCGCAGTTATGATATCAAGCCTCCCGCGCTCACATCCGATGACGCGCGATATCCTGGAAAGGAAGAGAAATACAAGGACCTGCCCTCATCAGACCTTCCTCTGGCAGAAAGTCTGAAAGATACGATCAGTCGTTTTCTACCGTATTGGCATCAGACGATCCTTCCCGCGCTTGTAAATGGTCAACGTGTTTTGATCGTGGCCCACGGCAACAGCTTGCGCGCCTTGGTCAAGCATCTTGATCGTGTTTCAGATGATGACATCATCAAGCTGAACATTCCCACAGGGATCCCTCTTGTCTATGAACTTGATCAGAAATTAAGGCCTTTGTCTCATTATTATCTTGGAGATCCTGAGAGTGTCCGTAAAGCCGCAGACGCGGTCGCTCATCAAGGAAAAAGCGCATAATACTTTGTAAAGCAATAGGTTAAGCGTCTTTTTGTCCTGCTATTAAGATTATTATTGATATATAAAATTAATATTTGTATAATACAACCCTCGATTCGTCCAAGATCAAATAAGGAGGTCTTATGGGTGTTCTACACTTGAATGGAGAGAATTTTTCGAGAGAAGTTTTGCAATCAACGGTTCCTGTTCTGGTCGATTTTTGGGCTGAGTGGTGCGGGCCTTGTCGCATGATGGGCCCCGTGATCGATGATATCGCCAAGGAGCTAGACGGAAAGATCAAAGTGGGGAAAGTGAATGTTGATGAAGCTCAAGATCTAGCAGGCCAGTATGGCATCATGTCGATCCCCTCGCTGCTTGTGTTCAAGGATGGCGAGGTGGTTGAGCAGTCAGCCGGTGCTATGGCCAAAGAGACGCTTTTGCAGAATCTTAGAAAATATTTATGAGCAAGAAAAGGAAGCATTATGTTGATCACAGTTCTTAAGTCGAAGATCGCAAACGCGAAGGTTACCCAGTCAGAACTATATTATGAAGGCAGCATTTCCGTTGATAAGGATATTCTCGCTGCCGCAGACATTTTGCCTGGTGAAAAGGTCGAAGTTTTGAACGTCAACAATGGTTCTCGGATCGAAACATACACGATCGAAGCCAAGGCAGGTTCAGGCGTTTTTTGCTTGAACGGTCCGGCGGCACGCTCAGGCTGTGTAGGGGACACGTTGATCATTTTGAGTTATGGCCTTGTTGAGAAAGACCAAACTAAACCATACAAAGCAAAGCTTGTTTATCTAGATGATCACAACAAAATTAAAAATTAGGACCTTTGGCGATCCCTGCCTGCGTCAAAGATCCGCTTGCGTCAAGAAGGTCGGTCCAGCCGAGCGCATGTTGATCGAGGCCATGCTAGCTACGATCGGCGAAAAAGAGACGGATATTGGACTTGCCGCGCCACAAATAGGCATCAATAAGCAGATCTTTGTTGTTGATCTTCCTGATTTTCCCCATGTTTTTGTTGATCCAAAGATCACCAGGACAGAAGGTAAAGAGACGATGGAAGAAGGATGTTTAAGCTTCCCCGGGATCGCGTTCAAGGTGACACGGCCTCGCAAGATTTGGCTTGATTATCTTGACGAATATAATAATCCGCGCCATTTGGAGTGCGAGGGATTCTACGCGCGCGTTGTCCTGCATGAGACAGACCATCTGAATGGAAAATTACTTGTTGACCATGCGACAAGAAAAGAGGCTGAAGAAAAAAAGGACCTTCTTGGTCAGCTAGAGAATAAGACACGAGAAGCTCTTAAGGCCAATGGTTAGTGAGCAAGCAGGATGAATCGACTTCCGTCATGGTTTCGGCAACCTTTTCCAGAGCAAGAAAAGGTTTTAAATTTTAAGGCTTTTCTAAAAAGTAAACATGTTTACACTGTCTGCCAAGGCGCGCATTGTCCTAATTTGACCCGCTGTTGGCAGCAAAAAGTCGCGACATTCATGATCTTAGGCGATGTCTGCACGCGGGCTTGCCGTTTTTGCGCTGTGACATCAGGCACGCCTAAGGCCGTTGATGAAAAAGAGCCATTTGCAATAGCTGACGCTGTGCGAGATGCAGGGCTTGATTATGTTGTCCTTACATCTGTAACACGTGACGATCTTAAGGATCAAGGCGTGGATCAGTTTTGCAGGACAATGAGCGCGATCCGTTCGCATCGAGAAGAAGCCTGCATTGAGGTCTTGGTTCCTGATCTTCGCGCGGATCCTTTGCTGATCCAGAAGATCATCGAGTGCGCGCCTCAGGTCTTTGGGCACAACATTGAAACGGTCAAAAGATTGTCGTCTGTCTTTAGGCCTCAAGCGGACTATCATCGTTCTTTGAAGGTGTTGCGCATCGCCAAGGATCACGCCCCTGGCATTTTCGTGAAATCTGGCTTGATGCTCGGCCTGGGTGAAACGGACGCCGACATCATGGAAGCGATGCGTGAACTCTTGGATCACGGATGCGATATTTTAACATTGGGACAATACCTATCTCCCTCGCGGACATCAAGACATATTGTCGTCCAGCGCTTTGTCCATCCTGATGATTTTCAGCGCTACAAGGATAAGGCTTTAGCTCTAGGTTTTAAAGGTGTGGTCAGCGGCCCTTTGGTGCGTAGTTCGTATATGGCTAAAGAAATGTATGAGGCATGTTGTGCTAAAAATTTGGCGGCAGGAAGAACATTGATATGAAGAAGAAAATGAAAGAAGCTGTGTCTTTTCTTTTGCGTTTCGGTTTAAGCGCAGCGCTGTTGGTTTATCTATTTTATAAGGCGGATATTTCTAAAACATGGGAAATCGTCAAGAGCGCAAACATAGCCTACCTTCTGCTGGGTTTGCTGTTCACATTTCTGATCTTTGGCATCATTTTATTGCGTTGGCTTGTGATCATTTGGCATATGCGGATCACGATGCCCATAGGGAATGTCATTCGCTGGTTCTTTATCGGGAATTTTTTTAATCTTTTTTTGCCGACATCTTCAGGAGGAGATGTGATCAAAACCATCGGGCTGTGTAAGGATACGCCAGACAGGGCCAAGGTCGTTGCCTCTGTGCTGCTGGACCGTGTTTTTGGTTTTATCGGGATCATTCTTGTCGCATTTGTTTCTTATTTCGTGGCGCGTAAGATCGCCCAAGATCGCCTTCTTTTGTTCGTGATCGTTGGGCTTTTGTTCATTTCCTGGAGTGGCCTACTGTTTTTGCTGAATGAAAAACTTTATACATGGGCTTGCGGGATCTTTAACCGTTTCCCCAGAGCAAAAGAGAAATTGCTGAAACTGCATCATGCGATCGCCTTGGTCCGCGGAAAACTTTTTTTTATGATGCTGGTCATTTCCATGTCTTGTTTAGCGCAGATCATCTTAGGTGTGACGTTCTTTTTTACGGCTAAGGCCTTGCATCAAGATGTGGAATTGATCTATTGCATAGCCTTCGCGCCTCTAACATGTGTTGCGGCCGCGATGCCTTCCATTGGAGGGTTGGGTTTTAGAGATTTCGGATCTGTCTTTTTATTTACGAAGGTCGGCATGTCAACAGCGGCAGCCATGAGCTTAAGCTTGATCAATTTTTCGTACGTGGTGGCCGTAGGCCTTGTGGGAGCGATCGTCTATGTCTGTTCAATATTTTCTGGACGGGTACAACGTGATCCATCAGATCCCGGCTCTAGCCTGTAAAAAAAGTTTACGTGAGGCACGGGAATCTTTGATCAGGCTTTTGGTCACGGGCAATTTTTCAGGAAGCGTTCGCAACCGCTTGACCGTTGTTTTTGATGGGCAACCGGGCGTGGATCATGTTGGAACTTCTTCCTTTGTCAAGGTTGTCTTTTCAACATCTCAAAGCGCGGATGATCTGATGCGGGCTATGGTCGAGAGATCCTCGACAAAGAAAAGCATCTACGCGATCACCGATGATAAGGCGCTCGCGCAAAGCATCAGGGCCTTAGGCGCGAGGACGATCCGCGTGAAAGAGTTTTTCGCGTCGGTGATGCCCAGCACAAAGGCATCGTCACGACAACAGCGGGTAGCGCGCTCAACCGAAGAAAAATATATTTCGGCAACAGAGGCTTCTCAGATCAACGATGAACTTGAGGGTATCTGGCTCAAATAGCATATGCAGAAGATCGACCTTTTCTTCTTTTATCGCCAAACTTTTTTGATCATTGCGCAAAAACTTTCTGGGTTTGGGCGGGCTTTGTATTTTTTTGCGGATGTGTGTTCGCTGGGGCTTAAAGGAAAGATCCGCTTGAGCGAACTGATGAAACAGATCTATGAGCAGGGAATGCAGTCCGTTGTGGTTGTGGCCCTAACATCGGCCGCGACAGGTATTGTTTTAGCGTTACAAGGATATATGATGCTGGAACGCTTTGGCGCGAAAGAAAAAGTTGCCTCTCTTGTCGCTTTGTCGTTGGTGCGAGAACTCAGCCCTGTCTTTACATCGCTTATTTTTTCCGGAAAAGCGGGGGCCCGCGTGACAGCGGAATTGGGCGCGATGAGCGTGAACAATCAGATCACCGCAACGAAAGTGATGGGTGTGGACCCGCTAGAATTCCTTGTTCTACCTCGCATGTTGGCTTGCGTCTTGGTCCTGCCGATCCTTGTTGTGTTCTCGCAGGTCATCGGTATTATGGGTGGATATTTGGTCGCTGTTTTTCAGGCAGATATTCCAGGATCGTTCTATATCCATCAAACGCTGCGTTCGATCAATTATGTTGATTTTCTTAGTGGCTTTATCAAAACATTCTTTTTCGCGATCTTGATCGGATGGGTTTGTTGTTACCAAGGCTATTACACCAAGGGCGGCTCGATCGGCGTCGGCCATTACACGACCCGCGCCGTAGCTTTTGCTTATATTTTTGTTGTTTTATCCAACACGGTCCTAACAAAGATCATCTTAACTTTTTGGGGATAAAGGAGGGTTCTGTGAGGCGTTTATTATCGCGAGAGATGATTTTCCTTTTTTGTTTGGTTTTTTGTTTCGGATGCGCGGGAACGCTCAGCGGGGCTAGCCGTGGACGCTACGCTTTTCCCAGCAGTGAGCCGGAGTGGATCCGTAACGGCGACCCGATCATCTTTGAAGGCCAATCGTGGTATCCTCAGGATGATGTGGATGTTTTTTTAGATAGCGAGGTGTATCTTTTAGGGGAATATCAAGGGGTTCAATTTTTCGCAAGCAAGATAGACGTTCGTCCTTATGATAAGTTATATACAAAATTTAACGAAAATCGATACCGTAGCTATCAACAGAAATATAATGATTAAGATATCGCATTTATATAAAAGCCTTAACCGGGAACTTGTGCTTAAAGATATCGACCTGACCATCAACGATTCGGAGATCTGGGTCATCTTAGGTCAAAGCGGTGTGGGCAAAAGCGTCCTGTTGCAGCATATGATCGGCTTATTCCATCCTGATCAAGGCGCGATCGAGATCAATGGTTTACGGTTAGACCATCTCACGGCTCAGCAATGGCTGGACCTGCGGCGCACGATGGGATATCTTTTTCAAGAAGGCGCTTTGTATGATTTCATGACGGTCTTTGAGAATGTCGCGTTCCCTCTGCAGGAACATACCGCGCTGTCTGTTTTAGAGATCAAGGCTAAAGCCGAGAATATTCTACAGCTTGTTGGGTTGGAAGGCGTTGAACGCAAATATCCCGCTCAGCTCAGTGGCGGGATGCGTAAGCGGGTCGCTTTGGCGCGGGCTGTGATCTTGGATTCAAAGATCCTTTTTTGTGATGAACCGACGTCGGGCCTAGATCCGATCTTAAGCCGGGATATATCGAACTTGATCAGGGATATTTCTCGGCATTTTCGAACAACGACCGTTATTGCCTCGCATGATATTGCTAACGCTTTTCGCATCGCGGATAAGGTCGCGATCTTAAAAGACGGCCAGGTTGTCGCTCAGGGAACGCCTCAGGAAGTCCGGGCGAGCCAAAATGATTTTGTTAGGGAATTTATTCATTAAACGAGAGGGCTTATGGAGCAAAAAGAGTTTTCCAGGAATTTTTACGCGGGTTTATTCTTTTTGATCGGTGTCGTTTTGATCTGCGTTGTGGTCTTGTCGATCGGTATGGATAAAGGGATCATGCGTTCAAAATTCAAGATGCGCGTTCTATTCTCAGAAGTCGGAGGGCTTGTGGTGGGTGCTCCGGTCCGTTTGTCAGGGGTCAATGTCGGGACTGTTGCCAGGATCGATTTTTTGAGCCAGGAGTTTGATGGGCGCAACGTAGAAGTCGTTTTGAATCTCTATGACCGCTATAAGGATCAGCTGGCCGCCAGCGAAAGCTTTCAGATCAAGACAGAAGGCATGCTAGGGCAGAAATTCGTTCAGATCAACAAAAGCAGTGAAGGGTCTCGTCGACGGATCGACCTGAACAAGCCTGTAGTTGGAGAGGATCCTTTAGACGTTCAGGACCTAGCTAAGACATTCGGCCAGACCGCGCTCTCGCTTCAAGAGACCGCCAAGGCGATCGACTCCATGATGGTGGAGGTCAAGGACCGGTTCAAGACGATCAAGCGTATCTTGAACCGTATAGAACAGCGTTTGATCGATGGGACATTGTTCAGGGTTTTTTAGTTGTCCTGGCAAGGGTCCTGGCTGTGTTCGTATCAGCAATGTACTAACATATTTAACAAGGAGGATGTATGTTCGTTTTTAGCAATTTTGTCTTTGCTTTGGCGCGAGTCGTTGAGATCCTGCTCACTCTTTTTTATTGGCTTATCCTGATCCGGGCCCTTATTAGCTGGGTCAATCCGGATCCTTCGAATACGATCGTTGTGCTTTTACACAAGACGACAGAACCTGTCCTGGAGCCGATCCGCCGTTTTTTGCCGATGTCCGCTATTGATCTATCACCGATCGTAGCTTTTTTGATGATCATTTTTTTAAGGTCATTTCTTGTGTCAACGCTTTTTGATCTCGGATATCGATTACGTTAATCTTGTTATAGTAAGGAGTCACGCATGTTCGATCAGATGAAGAAATTGATGGAAATGAAGCAGCAGGCGGATAAAATAAAGCGTCAGCTGGAAACAATGCGCGCTGAGGTCCAGGATGTCGACGGCATTCAGATCGTCATTGACGGCGCCCAACGTTTTCATTCCATCACGATCAATGAGCAGCTCATTGATCTTAAGCGTAAAGAAGCGCTTGAGCGTGATCTGGTCAAAAGTTTAAACAAAGCGATCGCGCGATCGCAATCCATGGCCGCGGACCAGATGAAGGGGATGATGGGTCTTGGCGGGTTACCTGGTTTTTAATCAACAAACATCATTACCCGAAAGTGAGGAGTTGTTATGCCGTATGATAAATCGTTAGATATGGAAGTCTTTAAAGAAACCAAAGAGTTTGAAGACACGCGCGTGACCGTTGGCGTTTTTTCCTATAATGGAGGGGAAAAGAAACTTCAGATCTCTCGTGAAAATAGGACCGCGGAAGAATGGCGCTTTGCCAAGCTTGGACGCATGACCAGACAGGAAGCCCAGGAAGTACTTCCAGTTTTGACAAAGGCGCTGCAGAGCATGTAAATGATCCTGGGCAGGACGAGGATCTGCTCGTCCTGCCCAGTCATATAACAAAAGGATGGGACATGGCCGGTGAAGTTTATTTGACAAAAGAAGGGTACGAAAAATTACAGACAGAGCTTGAGCGCCTTAAGACCGTTGAACGCAACAAGATCTCAAGGGCGATCGGTGAGGCGCGGCTTCTAGGTGATATCTCCGAGAACGCTGAGTATGACGCGGCCAAGGACGCGCAGGCGCACTGTGAGGCCCGCATCGCGGAGCTTGAGGAAAAATTGTCCCGCGTGCGTATCATCGACAATGAAGATATTCCCAAGGATAAAGCTTTTATAGGCGCTTTCGTCACGATCGTTGACGTTGATTCCGGGTCGAAAGATCGTTATATGCTGGTTTCGCCGGAAGAATCTGATTATGAATCCGGCAAGATATCGATCCAGTCACCGATAGGCAAAGCATTGTTAGGCCGGCAGGTAGGTGAGGCCATCGAGATCAATGTTCCAGCGGGAACCTTAAAGTATAAAATAACAAAGATCGAACGATAACGAGGTGTTCATGGTTTCTATCGGCGTTGTTGGATGCGGGCATTGGGGGCCGAATCACATTCGCATCTTCTCTCAGGTCTCAGGCGCGAAAGTGAGTATGTGCTCAGACCTTGATGAGGCACGCTTGCAGGCGGTCAGCGCGTCTTTTCCTGACATTCAGACGACAAAGGATTATAAAAGGATCTTAGGTAACCCCGCTATCGATGCTGTTTGCATCGCGACACCCACGGCAACACATTATCATCTTGTAAAAGAAGCGTTGCAGGCTGGTAAGCATGTCCTCTGCGAGAAACCATTGAGTCTGCAGGCATCAGAGTGCTTAGAATTAAAGAGTTTAGCTGATCATCAGGGCAAGATCTTGGCCGTAGGCCATATCTTTTTATTCAACGAGGGGATCCGTAAGCTTAAGGAATATATTCAGTCAGGGGAATTAGGTAATATTTATTACGCGCATTCTGAAAGGACGAACTTAGGGCCTTTTCGTTATGATGTCAACGCTCTTTGGGACCTGGCGCCTCATGATCTTTCGATTTTTAACTATCTTTTTGATGGCGCTGCGACCAGCGTATCCGCCAGAGGCCAGAAATGTTTGAACACTCCCTTGGATGATCTCGCGTTCGCGACCTTGGAATATCCACACAACGTGCTTGTCAATATCCACGTCAGCTGGCTTGATCCGCGTAAGGTGCGCCAGATCACGATCGTTGGTGATAAAAAAATGGTTGTCTGGGATGACCTGGACAATCTAGGCCCTATCAAGCTTTATGATAAGCATGTTGAAAAGACCCAGGTTTTTTATCAAACGTATGGCGATTTTCAGCTTTTATCCAAAGAAGGAAGTATCACGATCCCCAAGGTTTCCGCGCGGGAGCCTCTCAGGACTCAGAACCAATATTTTATTGATTGTATCAACAAAAAGATGTCCGCAGGCCTGATCGACGCGCAAAAAGCCTTTGATATCGTTCGCACATTGGAGGCGATCCAGAGGTCAATGGATAGCGGCGGACACCCCATGAAGGTTGAATGATATGAAATATTTTAAACACCCCAAGGCCCTTGTTGGCAAAAAAGCCGTGATCAAAGAGAAGACCCGTATCTGGGCGTTCGTGAATGTTCAAGACGGTGCCCGTATCGGCGCTCATTGCAATATCGCGGATCATTGCTTTATCGAAAAAGGGGTTGTGATCGGCGATCATGTCACGGTCAAGAACGGTGTGGCATTGTTCGATGGAGTTAAGATCGAAGATGATGTTTTTTGCGGGACAAATGTCGTTTTTATTAATGACCGTCGTCCGCGCAGTCATCGCAAGGATGTCTGGACCTTAGAGTCGACGACCGTTAAAAAGGGTGCCACGATCGGCAGCAATGCGACCATTCTTTGCGGGCTGACGATCGGCATGTACGCGTTCGTTGGCGCGGGAAGCGTTGTCACAAAAGATATTCCCGCCTACGCATTGGTCGCTGGCAATCCGGCGAAGATGATCGGCTACGCGTGTCGCTGCGGACGAAAGCTTGATAAAAAATTCTCGTGTTCTTGCGGGCTAAAGTATCAGAAAACAAAGACAGGACTCACTGTCCATGCATAAGGTCCTTGTCACTCCGATCGCGTTTAACGAACACGTGAAGATCAAGAACGCGATCGAACGCTTTTTATCGAGCACGGCTTACGACAAGGTTGATTATTTGGTTTTAGATGACGGATCAACAGATGAGACGACATCGATCGTTGAGGGGTATGCCGCGCGCGGGGTCAAGACCCTCCGTCATGTTTCACAGCGCGGCGTTGGAGCCGCGATCCGTACGGCTATTCGTTACGCGATAGAAAATAAATATACCATTTTGGTCGTGATGGCTGGCAACGATAAAGATGAGCCCAACGAGATCCTTTCGCTTGTTGATCCCATTGCTCAGGAAAAAGCGGATCTTGTGCAAGGTTCTCGTTACAAAGAAGGCAATGGCGCTCAAGGGGACATGCCTCTATACCGTCGCCTAGCGACACGGCTGCATCCATTTCTTTTTTCCTTGTTTGTTTCTCGACGCGTAACAGACAGCACAAATGGTTTTCGCGCGATCAGGCTGTCGATCTTTGACGACACGCGTATTAATATCGATCAATCATGGCTTGACCATTATGAGTTAGAGCCGTATATTTTATTTAAAGTCATTCGTTTAGGGTATCGATTCCAGGAAGTGTTCGTGACCAAGAGATATCCGGCAAAAAAGCTGGGTTATACAAAAATGAAGCCGATCGTAGGATGGTGGAGCATCCTCAAACCGGTTTTTTATTTGGGGCTTGGAATAAAAAGGTAGGTGAATTATGAAAAAATGTCCTCGGTGCCGTGTTGTGTATAAGGAAGATGCGCAGTTGAAATGCCTGTATTGCGAAGGATCCCTGTTAACAGCTAAAGAAGCCGATTTTATAGGTGAAAGCCAAAATAAGGGCTCAGCTTTCGATTTGTCCAAGGCCAAAGAGCTGAAATTCCAAGATAAAATAACCCATGACCGCAAAGAATACTTGATAGGAACATTCTTTCGGGGATCGACTTTTTTGTCCTCTTATCGTTTCAATCTGCATGAGCTCAAGAAAGGGCGCGCCGCGAAAAGATTCTTCATCCGTCCGCCTGACCTGGGGACCCTGATCAAGATCCCGTGGCTTTTTGTGAACGTTATTTATTCCATGGTGTATTTTTTTACGCCTAAATCTTATTGCGCTAAATGCGGATACCAATATATTCCCGCGCATGGGGAAGCGCAACATGATCCGGCGGAGTGTTCTTATAATCAAGAATATGATATGATCGAGCAGGAGGTTTTTTCCGGAAAAGTTTTTATCGATCTCGATCCTGTCCGCCAGATATCGGATGCCAAGGTCAAAAAGGGCCAGCGCAGCGCCTTAAAGGACCTTTTGGACAGGAACATGACGTGGGAGAAAACACTCGATGTCATTTCGATCATCGTTTCGATCATTATCTATGTATATTTGCTGGTCTTGATCGCGATGCCGCTTTTAAACAAGATCTACCATTTTGATACTATAGGATGAGACTCTACGGTAAGAATCCAGTTATTGAGCGTCTTAAGGCGAATCCTAAATCGATCCGCAAGATCCTTGTTGAGCAGGGGCATCCGGACGCTGGGTACGTGCGCAAAAAAGCTGCTCAATGGAACATCGGCTTCTGTCAGATCCCAGCGACAAAGATGTTAAAGCTGACCCGTAATATCCACAGCCAGGGCATCTTGGCTGATGTGGAAGATTTTCAATACATGTCCTACGATGATCTGCTGGAAAAGGCCGCGCGTGATCACATGTCCCTTCTTTTTTTAGACGGCCTCAAGGACCCTCAGAATTTAGGTTCGATCATGCGTAGCCTCGCGTGCTTAGGTCATTTCGGGATCGTGTTACCGCGTAAGGATTCTGTGGATATTACCGATACGGTTTGCCGTGTCGCTTCAGGCGCGGATAATCATGTGCCTGTAGCGAGGACGTCGAACCTTGTCGCCGCGATCAGTATGGCGAAAAAGAAAGGCTTTTGGATCGTCGGAGCCGTGGTCGGTGATGGCGAAAGCGTTTTTGATACATCGCTCCATTTTCCTTTAGGGCTGGTCATAGGTTCCGAACAAAAAGGCATTCGTGAGATCGTGCTCAATCAGCTGGACCTAAAAATAACGATCCCGATGCGACAACCCCGGCTGTCGCTTAACGCGGCGCAAGCCACAACCATTCTTTGCTATGAAATCACCCGACAAAAAGAAAAAAAGTAAGAACGTTCTTAAAGACCCACGCGCGTCATTAGATTTTTTCGCTGAAGCGGGGCTCTTAAAGAAGGTCAAGCGCAGCGGCTGGTGGGTCGCTGGTATCAAGGACCCTGAGAGCGTTGCCGAACATTCGTTTCGTTGCGCGATCATGGCGCATTATATCGCTCTTTTAGAGGACGCGGATCCCTATCGGGTGGTTATGATGGCGCTTTTTAATGATATCCATGAAGCCCGTATCAACGATCTGCACAAGATGGGCCATTATTATATTGACTTTAAAGCGGCGGAAAAGAAAGTTTTTGCGGATCAGGTCAATAGCCTTGACGAGAAAGTGAAAAGTGAATTAACGAGCCTGCGTAAAGAATACGACGCGCAAAAGACCAAGGAAAGCTTGATCGCGCGCGATGCGGATATCTTAGAATGCCTGGTGCAAGCCAAGGAGTATTATCAATCAGGGCATCTGAAGGCCAAGATCTTTTTAACACGGGCTCCAGAATTTCTAAAGACAAAGACCGCGCGCCGGATGTGGCGCAGCCTTTGCCGCTGGGACAGTTCTTGCTGGTGGCAGAACGTTGTAAAATTTGAACGATAAGAATATGGCGCATTTTTCTTGGGCACAAAGGATCCTGCTGATCGTTGGATGTTTTTTCTTGTCCGCCTGCACGACCATCTATAACCCCGCGACCGGAAAGAACGAAAGCATTTTGCTTTCGACCGCGACGGAAGTGTCCATGGGCCAGGACCTGCATAAAAGCATTAGCAAAGAGTATCGTTTTAGCGCTGATCCTGTGAAGGTCAACCGCTTGCAGCAGATCGGGCGCCGTCTTTCTGTTATCAGTGACCGTCAGGACTATCTGTATTCGTTTTATTTGATCGAAAAAGATGAACTGAACGCTTTTACCACACCTGGTGGTTTTGTGTATATGTATACAGGGCTTTTTGATAAATTAAAGACAGACGACGCGATCGCCGGTGTCGTGGCGCATGAGTTGGGGCACTGTTCCGCGCGGCACATCGCCAAGAAATTCCAGGCCGCGTTAGGATATAATATCATCGGAACGGTCGTTTTAAGCCAGCTCAACGCGCAGGCCCGCGCTATCGCGTCCCAATCCGCGGATGTGGCGATGAACCTTGTCTTTTCAGCGTTCAGCCGTAAGGATGAATATCAGGCGGATAGCCTTGGGATCAAGTATCTATACTTGGCAGGATATGACCTAAATGGTATGATAGACGCATTCGAATTATTGCAAAAAGAATCAAAAGGGGATTTTGTTCCGCTGTGGCTTCGCACGCACCCTTTTATTGAGGACAGGATCAAACGCGTCAAAGAGGAGATCCCTTTGGCGTCGGCAAAATATGGCCATATAGGCAATTATTCGCAATAATCTTAACTATTTTCGCATATGCAACGTATCGGTATCGCCGCTAGTCACATCGCTAAAGGAAGCCTTTTTTCGTACAATTTTTTTGTCGTCTTGATCTCTTTTCTGTTTTCATTGCTTATCTTGATCGTATCTGGATCGGTCATCACGCTTGGACTTATCGCCATCGCTTATGTGACCCAGATCCGGTCGATCATGGACCTTTCTCAAGGGACGCTGTCTCCGATCCCTGTTTGCCTGATGTTCTTGAGCATGATCACAGGTGTTTTTTGTTTTTACGCCATCGCGGTCAACATCAAAATAAAGCGCGGCTAACTTTTATGCATGAATCCCATCTGCAGTGTGAAGAATTGATCCGCAACCTGGAAGCCGGCATTTTTCGATGGTCCCTGGATTCCAACAGCCAGGTTCTTTTTGCCAACCCTGCTTTTAACCGTATGCTTGGTTATTCCGATCAGAATATTTCTCATGTGCGCCTGAAAGACATTTTTAAGGACACGGAAGAATTTGATCGCCTGATGACCAAGATCTCTAGCGAAGGCCGTGTCCGCAACGAATGGATCAAGATCAAAAAAGGGGACGGACAGGTGATCGAGTGCTCCCTGAACGCCGTTCTTGCCAAAGCAAAGGATAGCGGCAACTTGGTCGTTGATGGCGTTGTTGAAGATATCACAGAGCATAAAAAAGCGCGTGAAGGCCTGTTGCAGGCTAAGATCGCCGCTGAGGAAGCCAATAGCGCCAAGAGCATGTTCTTAGCGAACATGTCGCACGAGGTTCGCACGCCGATGAACGCTGTGATCGGCATGTTGGATCTGACCCTTGATATGGACCTTACGCAGGAACAGCGTGACAACTTAATGACTGCCAAGGAAGCAGCGGATAATCTGCTGAACCTTCTGAATGATATTTTGGATATTTCCCGCGTGGAATCAGGCAAGATCAAGCTGGAAGCTATTGAATTCAACCTTTGGCAGGTGATCGACAGCATTACAAAAGGGCTCTCTGTTTTGGCGCATAAAAAAAATATCAAGCTTGTCTCGCGCGTTAAGCCGAATGTCCCGCGTTTGGTGGTCGGGGATTCAACGCGTTTGCGGCAGATCATCATCAATCTTGTTAATAACGCTATTAAATTCACGCATGAAGGCCAGGTTGAGATTATCGTGGACGCGGCCTTTGCCTTGGATGATGAAGTGATCTTGACATTTTCGATCTCAGACACGGGTATCGGGATCCCTAAGGATAAGCAAGCAACGATCTTTGATGTCTTTACCCAAGCGGACGCTTCGATCACGCGTCGCTATGGCGGTACGGGGCTGGGACTTGCGATCTGTAAAAAGCTTGTTGAAATGATGGACGGTCATATTCGTATCGAAAGCGAGGAAGGAACAGGAAGCACGTTCATTTTCTCCATCCGCTTGAAGGCCAAACCGGATACTGGCATGCCGATGTCCTCTGCCCATAAAGAAAATGAATTCTTTCAGCGGCCTGAAGTTTCCTCTAAAGGATTGAGGATCTTGAACATTTTGCTGGCGGAAGATAATCCTTTGAACCAGAAGATTGCCGTGAAGCTTTTGGAAAAGCGGGGATGGCTGGTCACGACTGTTGAGAATGGCCAACAAGCTGTCGACCAAGTCGCGCAGAAAAAATTCGACCTGGTCTTGATGGACGTTCAAATGCCTGTTTTAGATGGGCTTCAGGCGACGCGCATGATCCGTGAGCGCGAGAAGATAAGCAAAGAACATATCCCTGTGGTTGCCATGACCGCGCGCGCGATGGCGGAGGACGAAAAAAAATGCCTTGATGCCGGTATGGACGCTTATATCTCCAAGCCGATCGACGCGCAAAAATTTTACGGCACGATCGAAGGGGTTGTTGGCTTGCCGAAGGAGAGCGCTTAAATGGACGAACCCATTCTTGATCTGGAAGATGTGTTATACCGTATTCAGGGGGATAAGGTCTTATTGCTTGAGCTGATCGATATCTTCTTAGAAGACGTTCCTCAGCGGTTGGAGGGGATCCGACAGGCATTAACGAGTGTAGATTTTCCGATATTGGCTGACGCGGCCCACGCGGTCAAAGGGGCGGCCGGCAATATTGGCGCGAAACGTCTATGGTCATTATTCAAGACCATGGAAGACGCCGCCAAGCAAAAGGACCTGCCTTTGTTCCAGGAAAGTTTTGATAAAGCGCTTTTAGAATTCGCGCAATTTCAAGGACATATGGCAGCTGTGAGAAAACAGCTGTCATCGTGAGCAAGCCTTTGCAAGGTCAGCACAACCCACCTTTTATCCTATGAGACCTCTAAAAGATTTTCTTAATCAAAGATCACATGATATGCGCGCGTGGCATGTCTTCGCGGTATTTTTGTTGGTGGGGTTTTTGTTATACGGCAACGTTCTGTCCTATCCTTTTGTCCATGATGATTATATTTTTATCGTCGGCAACGCGCAGATCGAACGATGGGATAATGTGTCGCAGGTCTTCTTGGGCAAGCCCTCTGGTACGTTTATCGGCCAAGATAACGTGAATGCGTATTATCGGCCGCTATTGGACATCTTCAACCGGTTTTTATTCCTGCTCTTTGGTGGCCTTCCGCGCGGGTATCATTTTGTCAATGTCCTTTGCCATGTTTTCAACAGCGTCCTGGCCTTTCTGATCTTGCGCGCAATGACCCTTGGGCCTTTGACGGCGTTTGGATGCGGCCTTTTGTTCCTTGTGCATCCTGTCCAAAGCGAAGCTGTTTGCGCTATCGCGGGTGTATCGAATTTGCTATCCGCTTTTTTTTGTTTTTTAAGTTTTCTTTCTTATCTGCGTTATCGATCCGCAGTCACAGTCTTTTCAAAGAACGCAAGGCTCGTGACGGCTGGGTTTTTCTTTCTGTTAGCGCTTCTTTGCAAAGAAAGTATCGTGATATTACCAGCGCTTATTTTTCTTTACGCGCTCCTTTTTCCTTCTGGCCAACAAGGGCAGAAAAAGTGGTCCCGCTATTTTTTGCCCTTGGGGGTTTATCTATTATTTCTGGCCGGATATTTTACCTTGCGCCGCCTGGCCGCTGTTTCTATGCCGGCGATCTTTGATCATCCAGAGGAACTAGGGCTGCGTCTTTTGTCGATCCCCCAAACACTTTTGATGTACGTGCGTGTTTTGATCCTCCCAGCAGACCTGCACTATTATCGTAGCTTGGATATCCTTCACTTTTCGTTCTTGCCGATCGTTGTTCTGCTGGCGCTATCGGCCGGCGTGATCTGGCTGTCGAGAAAGCTCGACCCTCAGGCGAGGAAGGTTTTTTATTTTGGTATTGGGTGGTTCGTCATCGCGTTGGCGCCTATAATGAACATCGTTCCCTTGATCAACGAATACGCGCTGATCCTAACATCAGAACATTTCCTGTATGTGCCGTTGTTCGGTTTTTTGTTGGCGATCCTGGCGGCCGCACGATGGGCGTATAGAATTTTGCCTGCCGCTAAAATACAGCGGATCGCGATAGCTTTTTTTGTTTTAGCGGTATTTCTTCTGGCATTGATCGCTAAGGAACAATCCCGTTATTGGCAAGGGGAGATCCCTCTTTTTCAAAGAACGTTGCGTTATCAGCCTCAGTTTGGGCGGGTGCGTATCTTATTGGCCCGGGCGTATTATTTTAACGGTGATTATGATCTTGCGATCGCGGAATATCAGCGCGCTTTGGATATTATGGCAGGATACGCCCAAAGATCCTCAGGGACAAAGGCGCAGGCGACATATGAGGAATTGATGTTCGAGATACATTTTGATCTAGCGCATTGTTATGAAGCGCTACAAGATCCTCTTCGCGCGCTGGATGAATATCGGCGAGCTTTGAGATTTCGCCCCAAGGATGGCCGCGTGTACAACAATATGGGGCTCAATTATTTTTTTATCAGGGAATTCGACAAAGCTGCCGCTTGCTTTCGAAGGGCGCTTAAGCTTGATCCGCGCGACATCATGGCTTTGAACAATCTAGCGTTCTATCATATTCACAACGCGAACTATTTTCGCGCGGAAGGGATATTGCGCCGGGCCTTAAAGCTTGACCCGCTGTCGGGGTCGTTACGCCAGAATCTGCAGGAAGTCCTCGCGACAAAAAAAGAGGTTTTTGAAAGAGAAAAGAAGCGGTAGCTCTAAGGAAGGCCCAGGCGTTTTTTGTTCTGCAGGTATCCTTCACGCCCAAGAAGGTTCATGATCATCTTATCTTTATCCTGCCCGTTATCAAAATCATATTCCAAGATCGATACAAGCTGAAAAACATTCTTAAAAGGATTTGTTAACATCACCGGGTCTTGTTCCGCCATCATGTCGATCAAGTCAACATAATACTCCGCTGGCTTCCTGATATTGATCCGATTGTCCTTAAAATAATCAATATATTCCGTGACCACTAAAATTTTCGGGTCGCGGTCGATCATCAGGGCCCACGCCTTGCTGGAGGTCTCCAGGGATTTGAAGACATCTTTTAAGGAGACGATGTATTCCTCGCCTGTAGGTGAGGGGCGGGGTTGGGTTTGTAAGGCGATATGTTCCTGGACAACGATCTGCTGTTGCGCCGCGATCTGCTGTTGCGCCGCGATCTGCTGCTGGATCTGCTGTTCGGCAATCGCTTTTTGTATGGCCATTTCCTGCATTTGGCGTTGCTGCTGGATCGCTTGTCCTGCTGAGGCCCATGCCAGGCGCGTGATGAACAAACAAGGGATCATCAGAAGAAACATTTTTTTCATAAGGCATCCTTTATGTTGGCAATGATGGCGTCTAAAGGGTGGATCTTGTTCAGAGGATAAAAGTGTATTCCCGGGGCGCCATTGTTTAAAAGGTCTCTGCATTGCTTGATACAAAGGTCAATACCTTTCTTAACGGTCGTGTCCTTGTCATCAGCGGTTGAGCTAAACAAGCGATGAATAGGGTCTGGCACCTTTGTGCCACATCGCTTACAAAAGTTGATCATCCCGTGGTAGTCCGTGATCGGTAAAATGCCCGGCAAGACAGGGCAGTTGATCTTGAGGGCGCGCAAACGTTTGACATAGTCAAAGTAATCATGGTTATCAAAAAAGAGCTGTGTCATGATGAATTGGCCGCCAGCGTCTATTTTCATTTTTAGGTAAAGGACATCCTGTTCTTTATTGGGGCAGGAGATATGCCCTTCAGGAAATCCTGCCACACCGATCGCGAAGGCATCAGGAAAAGATGTTTTAATAAAATCGCATAGTTCATAAGCATAGTGAAAATGATCTTCAGCCGGCTGCCAGCTAGGATCATCCGCGGGAGGATCACCACGCAGTGCCAGGACATTTTGGATGCCGCGGATTTTGATATCGCTTAAGATATTTCTGATCTGATCCTTGGTGTTAAGAACGCATGTTAAATGCGCGATCGCGGGGATATGATGGGCTTTTTGAATGTGCTCAACGATATCCAAGGTCTTTTCGCGGCTTCCGCCTCCGGCCCCGTAGGTGCAAGAGATAAAGTCAGGATCGAGGCGCGCAAAAAGCTCCAAGGTTTTCAAAAGTTTCTCATAGCCCTCAGGTGTCCGTGGAGGAAAAAGCTCTAAGGAGAACGTTCGTTTTTTTTGGGAGAAAATATCTGTGACTTTCTTCATAACGGTTAGCATTATAGCATTTCAATAGTTTTCGGGCTATTTAGTTATAAATTTTTGGAAAATTTGCTATAATGAGGCATCTTTAGCTGAAAGGATTTCCTATGAAAGGTATTATTCTCGCAGGCGGCAAGGCTACGCGCCTGTATCCTATCACGCGGGCGACATGTAAACAGCTTTTGCCTGTTTACGATAAGCCGATGATCTACTATCCTTTATCCGTGTTGATGCTTTCCGGTATCACAGAGATCCTGATCATTTCTACCCCTAAGGACCTGCCGCGTTTTCAGGAGCTTTTAGGAGATGGCCGCAAATTCGGCATTTCTTTGGATTACGCGGTACAAAGCGAGCCCAATGGCATCGCCCAGGCCTTCATTATCGGCGAGAAATTTATCAGCAAGGACCCTGTCGCGCTGATCTTAGGAGATAATATTTTCTTTGGCCAAGGGCTTTCGCGTGTCCTTCAAGAAGCTGCCCAGCAAGAAAAAGGCGCGACCATATTCGGGTATTATGTGAGCCATCCTGAAAGTTATGGCGTGATCGAACTTGATCATCAGAACAAGCCTGTTTCTATCGAAGAAAAGCCTTCTCGCCCAAGATCCTCGTACGCGGTCACGGGCCTTTATTTTTATGATAACAAGGTCGTGGATATCGCAAAACGTATCAAGCCTTCCAAGCGCCAAGAAAAAGAGATCACGGATGTGAACTTAGCCTATTTGCGAGAGAATAAGCTGAATGTGAAATTGCTTGGCCGGGGATACGCGTGGCTGGACACCGGAACCTATGAATCGCTCATTGAAGCTTCCATTTTTATCAAGACCATTGAACAGCGTCAAGGATTGAAGATCGGCTGTATTGAAGAGGTCGCGTTCCGTAAAGGTTTTATCTCTCGCGCGCAACTTGTGAAGATCGCCAAAGAATTCTCGACAAGTTACGGAGAGTATTTGCTGCAGATCGCTAACGAAGGAAAATAATGCCGTTTACATTCCATCAGCTTAATATTCCAGGGCCTCTTCTTATTGATCCTGTTGTGTTCCACGATGAGCGAGGGTTCTTTAAGGAAGTCTTTAAGCTTCCCGATTTTCTCGCTTTTGGCGTGAAAAAGCCCTTAGCCCAGATCAACCGTTCCCATTCGAGGAAAAACGTTTTACGCGGCCTTCATTACCAGAAACAACCGTTCGCTCAGGCAAAGCTTATTCAGGTCCTTGCGGGAAAGATCTTTGATGTGGCGGTTGATATCCGTCGCGGTTCGCCGTATTATGGGCAATGGGCGGCCGTGACCTTGCAAGCGCAGGATCACCAGATGCTTTTTATCCCGGAAGGTTTCGCGCATGGATTTGTTGCGCTTTCCGACGAAGCGCAGATCGAATATTATTGTTCGGACATCTATTCACCCGCGCATGAACGGGGGATCGCGTACCATGACCCGCAGCTGAAGATCGCCTGGCCGGTCAAAGACCCTGTTCTTTCGCCCAAGGACACGCAGTATCCTTTGCTCAAGGACAGTGATCATGATTTTACCTATGAAGAGTAGAGCTTACCGCGCCATCGCGCCCGCGGACTTTGAAAGCCAGGTCGTTGGCCAGCCGATCTATACCATTGTCCGATGGAAAGACCTCAAAAAACTTGGGCAAGAGCTTCGCTTGTGCCCGTATCATATCATTGTCAAGACTGGCGCGTGCCAGCAGCGCTTCATCCGCTTTCTTATGTCGCGGGGTTTTTGCTACAACTCGACCATTGTGCATTTAAAGCTAAACCTTCACGATGCTTCGCGCGTGAGCGACACCCATATCAAGCCATTGTCTTTGAAAGACAGGCAACAGGTTTTTGGTATCAGTGACGAGGCATTCGCGGCCAATCATAATCGTTACACCGATGATGTTCTCTTGAAGAAATATTGCAAGAAGATCCATCGCGCCTGGATGTTTAACAGTATCCAAGGCTTCGCCGATGACTGCTATGGATATTTTCGCGGCAAGCGCCTGTTGGGTTTTGGGACGCTGCATGTCAAAGGCAAAAACAGTGTGATCGGCCTTGTGGCCGCGGACAAGCGTTATCGCGGGCAGGGAATCGGTTCAAGCATTGTGCGCGCCCTTATCGCTGCGGCTGTGCGCCATGGCAGTCAAGAGATCATTGTTAAGACCCAGGCGACGAATAACGCGGCGGTCAATCTCTATATCAAGAACGGATTTTCCATGTTTGACGCGGAAGTGACGTTCTATCGGACAAAAAAATAAGATCAAAAATGTTATCACATTCCTTTCTGGTTTCCGGGGCTCAAGGACAGCTTGGACGCGCGTTCGAGCGCTATTTTCAGAAAAATGGCCAGCCTTTTTATTGCTTGTCCAAGGCACAGTTCAATATTGCCGATTCCGACCAGGTCCATTCTGTTGTCAAAGAGCTTAAGCCAAGCGTTGTGATCAATTGCGCGGCATTTAATAATGTTGACTTAGCGCAAAGTTGCCCCCAGGATGCCTTGGCGGTGAACGCTCACGGTGTGGCAACTTTAGCGCAGATCTGTCGCGACCAAAAGATTTTTTTGGTGCATTACAGCACAGATTATGTCTTTAGCGGGGAAAAGAAAGCTCCTTACGATGAGAAAGACATGCCGGATCCGATCAATCAGTATGGCGCAACCAAGCTTCAAGGGGAGCAGGCGGTTACAAACCTTTTGAACGACCATCTTCTGTTGCGCGTCAGCTGGGTGTTCGGTCAGGGTGAGCGGAATTTTCTTTTCAAGGCAAGCCAGTGGGCTCAAGAGCGGAAAGAACTGCGGATTGCTGATGACGAGGTCTCTTGCCCAAGCTTTGTCGACGATATTGTGTCCACAACCCTTTTGGCATTTTCAAGAGGGTTGACAGGGCTTTATCATGCTAACAATACAGGGTTTTGTTCGCGTTACGCGTGGGTGAAATTTTTCTTTCAAAACGCTGGGATTAATAATACAATTGTCCCTGTTTCAGCCGACGAATTCCCTCTGCCAGCAAAGAGGCCAAGATTTTCCGCGATGAGCAATCAGAGCTTAAGCGGGGCATTACGTATCAGCATCCCTTCTTGGCAGGATGCGGTTGTGAAATTTGTTCAAACGTATAAGGATTAGGAGAAATTTTATGAAAGTCCCATTTGGAACCATCACGATCGATCAAAAGGCCAAAGACCTTGTCAACGAGGCACTCAACACAGGCCGCGTATCTAACGGTAAGTTCGTCCGCCAGTTCGAGGAGCGATTTGCCAAGCTCGTGAACGCTAAGGAAGCGATCGCCGTGAGCAGTGGCACTGATGCCGATGTCTTGGCACTGGCAGTTCTGTATGACTTAGGCGCTAAGCGCGGGGACGAGGTTATTGTCCCATCGCTATCGTTTGTCGCCACCGGTAATGCAGTTTTGCACGCGGGATTTAAGCCTGTGTTCGTGGATGTTGAGCTAGAAACGTTGAACATCGACTCTGCGAAGATCGAGGCAGCCATTACGCCGCAAACACGCGCGATCATGCCGGTTCATTTGATGGGTAAGCCTGCTAAGATGGATGTTATCATGCAGATCGCTAAAAAGCACAACCTTGTTGTTGTCGAGGACGCAGCAGAAGCGCACGGCGCGATGTACAAAGGAAAAAATGTCGGGGAGTGGGGAGACATGGCCGCGTACAGCGTCTATCTCGCGCATATTATCACGACCGTCGAAGGCGGCGTTGTCACGACCAACCGGGAAGATTTCGCTGAAATCTTACGCTCGCTCCGTTGCCACGGCAGGGCATGTAAATGCAAGGTCTGCGTTGTGAATACGTCCAATAGCTATTGCGCCAAACGCTTTGCGCAAGGAAAAGATATTCGCTTTATCTTTGAGCGTGTTGGTTATTCATCCAAGATGAACGAGCTGGAGGCTGCTGTGGGTCTCTCAAGCCTGGATATGTATCAGCAGATCATCGACAAGCGCCACCACAATCTCATCACGATGATCGATCGTCTCAAAGAATTTGACCAGTACCTCATGACCATTCATGAAGAAAAAGATGAGCGTATCGGCCCGCACGCTTTTCCGATGATCGTCAAAAAAGGCGCTCCTTTCACGCGGGATGAACTTGTTGATTTTCTTGATAAACATGAAATTGACACGCGAGATCTTTTCTCATCCATGCCAACGCAATGTCCTGGATTTGATTACTTAGGACATCAGCTCGGTGATTTTCCCAATGCCGAATATGCCGGTAACAACGGCCTTCATATCGGTGTTCATCAAGACATCCATCAAGAGCATATTGACTATGTGATGGCAACGATACGGGATTTTATCAAAAGTAAGGTTCGCTAAGGATTTATGATAGCAATATACTAAATGTTTGATTATCTTTGTTTTATGTGTTATATTATGTACGTAACTGTCATTATATGACAGTTACGTACAGGAGATAATATGAACAAGATCATTGATCTCGTTATCCAGAAGATTCCCTACGATGTGTTTTCTCACGCGGCATTGATCAATCTTATCCCAGGATCCAAAGATCGGCGTTATGCCATGATCAAACGAGCTATCGCCTCAAAAGAGATCATCCATTTACGCAAAGGATTGTATTGTCTCGCGCCAAAGTATCGCCGATATCCTTTAGATCTTTTTGAGATCGCTCAGAAGATCTATGGCCCCTCATACATTAGTTTGGAGTCTTCCTTGGCATATCATGGATGGATCCCCGAAGCGGTCCATACCGTTACAAGCGTTTGCGTCTGCCGTTCCAAAGATTTCAAGACGCCTGTTGGGAATTTTTCCTATCGCAGAGTTCCGCTGAAGATCTTTTATGAAGATGTTGAGGCGATGGGGTCTGCTCAAAGAGGCATTTTTCTTATGGCAAGGCCGCTCAAGGCGTTGGCGGATTATGTTTATCTTTACAGAAAAGAGTGGGAAGGGTTAACTTCTGCCATGAATAGCTTAAGAATAGATATTGAGAGTTTCCAAAGTGTACCTAAAAAAGAATTTCGTGAACTTAAAAAGATTTATCCCTCAAAGCGTGTTTGTCGTTTTTTGGGGTCCATTGAAAAGGAGTTAGGCGGTGAGCGTTAAGATCATTCAAAAGCGATTGGAATCTTATCAGTGCCATTCCGCGCAGGAAGAGGACCATGCCTTGCGCGAGATCACCCAAGAAGTTGCTCTCGCGGCTCTTACACGGTCCGATTTTTATCAAGTTGCATCCTTTCAGGGAGGAACCTGCTTGCGGATCCTTTACGGATTAAATCGTTTTTCTGAGGACCTTGATTTTATTCTCAAAGAGCCCAATACCGCTTTCTCTCTTGAAAAGTACCTTAAAAACTTATCGATCGAGTTGAGAGCCTACGGATATCAGGTCGAGATCGTGGATAGGTCTAAGGTGGAGATGGCAGTTAAAAAAGCGTTTATCAAAGATGATTCCTTAGGCAAAGTTTTGCAGCTACAACATTTAAAAGCTGATCGATCAATGTCAAAGATCCGGATCAAGGTCGAGGTCGACACAAATCCGCCAGTAGGAGGTTTTTTTGAGAATAAATTCTTGGATTTTCCCTTCGTTTGCGCTTTGACGGTTCAAGACATGCCAAGCCTTTTTGCTGGAAAGATCCACGCCTTGCTCTGTCGTGAATATGTCAAGGGAAGAGATTGGTATGATTTTTTATGGTACGTAAGTTATCGCGCCGCTATTAATTTAAAATTTCTCGCATCTGCCCTCGAACAAGCGGGTCCTTGGGCTGGGCAGAAAATAGAGATCGATAGCCAATGGTGCTGCGCTCAACTGCGCGAAAAGATCCTGTCTATTGACTGGCAGGCGGCGCGCAACGATGTCGCGCGTTTTATTAAACCCTCTGAGTTATCGTCACTCGATCTATGGAAGGCGGATCTTTTTTTAGACAGAGTTGATAAATTAAAAGCTTTTTCGATGTCACCCTAAAGAAATAGTTATCGAAAAACGAACACTATTGAGCTGATGAGCTCAGCAAAAAATATGCCCGGAAAATTCTCCATTATCATTCCCGCCTTCAACGAAGCGTCGCGGATCGCCGCGAGCATTGAGGAGGTCGCGCGTACGCTTGATCATTTTGGGTATGATTGGCAGATCATTGTTTTTGATGACGGCTCGACCGATCATACCTTTGAAGCAGCGCAAAAGCTTCTTGGCCAATATTCCCGGCAGTTGATTGTCCAGCGGCACGAGCGCAATGTTGGCAAGGGAAGCTCTTTGAAAAAAGCTGTCGCGTATGCAGACGGTGAGTATATCGTCTTTCTCGACGCGGACCTCGAGTTGCACCCGGGGCAGATCAAAGGTTTTTATGAGCTGCTCTGCTTACGCGACGCGGATGTCGTGATCGGCTCCAAGCAGCATCCCAAGTCTTGCGTGGAAAGCCCAACGACCCGCAAGTGGATGAGCTTTGTTTATTACGCGCTTGTTCGTCTTCTTTTCCGTCTGCCGTGCCGCGATACGCAGACAGGGTTGAAATTTTTTAAAGCAAAGGTTTTGCGCGAGGTCGCGCCGTATTTAACCGTGCAGCGATTCGCTTTCGACCTGGAGCTTCTGGTCGCGATCCACGCGCGCGGATATAAGATCGTTGAAGCGCCGGTCGTTGTTAGTATCAAGCGGGCAAAAAGACGCATCCCTTTAACAGACGTTATAGCGATTTTCTTTGATACTCTCGCTATTTGGGGGAGATCTTTTTTTAATTTCTGAAGGACTTTTTCTCATTTTCATTATATTAAATAATATTATTAATATTCTTATATAAATTATTTAATTATATATACTTACATCTTTTTGCTTTATTTATTTTATTTGACTTCATGCTACAGCTTGATAAAATAACAGCATTTCAGCAATCCTAAAGTGCTTTATTTGCAAGGAGTTATAGCGGAATTTCATTAAGATTATAAAACTGATATGTCTAAATCTTATCTTTTGACAGGTACCGCTGGGTTTATCGCAAGCAAGACGGCCGAATGTCTTCTTAGGGCTGGTCATAAAGTTGTTGGTATTGATAATCTCAATGATTATTATGATATTCGGCTTAAAACCTATCGGCTCAAAGCTCTTCAAGCCTTTCCTAGATTTGTTTTTAAAAAGATCGACATCGAGAACATTTCCGCGCTTAAAAAGATATTTAGCTCGTATCGCTTTGACGCGATCTTGAATCTTGCGGCCCGCGCCGGAGTCCGCTATAGCATGAGCCATCCGCATGTGTATTTTACGACCAATGTCCTTGGTACGTTAAATCTCTTAGAAATGTCAAGAGACCATAAGGTCTCCAAATTTCTTTTAGCCTCCACATCTTCACTTTACGCGGGGCAAAAGATGCCTTTTAAAGAAACCCTTGCGGTGAATACGCCCATTTCACCATATGCGGCCAGCAAGAAGGGCGCTGAAGCTCTTTGTTATTCGTATCATCATCTTTATGGGATTGATGTTTCCATTGTTCGTTATTTTACGGTTTACGGCCCTGCGGGTAGGCCGGATATGTCCGTTTTTATTTTTACAAAAAAAATTGATGAAGGAAAGCCTATTGAAGTGTTTGGAGATGGAACGCAGAGCCGGGATTTTACCTATGTAGATGATATAGCTCGAGGAACTGTCAAGGCCATCAAAAAGGTTGGTTTTAAGGTCATCAATTTAGGTGGCAATGACCCGTATCAATTAAACTACATGATCCGTCTTATTGAAAAGAACCTTGGGAAGAAAGCGAAATTTATTTATAAGCCGTTTCATATCGCTGATATCAAAGCCACTTGGGCGGATATCGGCGTTGCTCGGAAAACCCTTGGCTGGACACCAAAAGTCAGTCTGGATGAGGGGATCAATCGTACGGTTGCTTGGTATGTTAATAATAAAAGCTGGTTAAAGAACATAAAATTAAGATGAATATTTGAGTTAAGGACGGCGGGAGGGGCTCATGAAAGTAGTCATTTTAGCTGGCGGCAGAGGAACACGAATTACCGAAGAAACGACGAGTATCCCAAAACCAATGGTAGAAATTGGCGGGAAACCTATCATTTGGCATATCATGAAGATCTATTCTTACTATGGCTTCAATGATTTTATAATCTGTTTAGGATACAAGGGTTATGTGATTAAAGAGTATTTTGCGAATTATTTTCTTCATTCTGCAGACATTACCCTTGATTTAGAAAAAAATAAAATGGAAGTGTTGGGCTCAAAAGCCGAGCCCTGGAAGGTTACCCTTATCGATACCGGATTAAATACGGAAACAGGCGGTCGCATCAGGCGGATCAGAAAATATATTGGCGATGAGCTTTTCATGCTTACCTATGGAGATGGCATAGGTGATATCAATATCAAGGAATCTTTAGAGTTCCATGAGAAGAGTGGTAAGCTTGCAACAACGACTGCAGTGCAGCAGGCTGGCCGATTTGGCGCTCTTGATGTCACAGAATTCGATGAAGTTGGGTCGTTTCTTGAAAAACCTAAAGGTGACAAGCTTTGGATCAGCGGTGGCTTCTTTACTCTCAAACCAGAAATATTTGAATACTTGAAAGATGATTCGACCGTTTGGGAAAAAGAACCCTTGGAAAACCTTGCAAAAGAAAAGCAGCTAAATGCTTATAAGCATAAAGGTTTCTGGAGGTGCATGGATACACTAAGGGATAAGATTGAGCTGGAGCAAATGTGGGATGCAAATAACGCACCTTGGAAAGTTTGGTAAATATAAATAATTTTATGAATAAGAATTTTTGGAAAAATAAGAAAGTATTAATTACAGGCTTTGAAGGTTTTTTAGGCTCCCATTTGACTAAAATGCTTTTGACAACAAAGGCAGAAGTTGTCGGTCTTGATATCAAAACTTATCGCAAGACAACGATCCTTTTGTCTTCGGATTACAAAAGAATGAAAGTTTATAAAGGAAATGTCGCAAACTATGCTCTTGTTAGGAAAATCCTACAAAAACATTCAATCGATGTTATTTTTCATTTAGCCGCTGAAGCCATTGTTGGCGCAAGCCAGCAAAAACCTCTTAGGGCATTTGAATCAAATATCAAGGGGACATGGACAGTTTTAGAAGCGGCGCGACAATATGGAAAAATAGAGGCACTCGTAGTTGCTTCAAGCGATAAAGCTTATGGGTGTCATAAAAAGCTTCCTTATCAAGAAGATATGCCCCTTATGGCAAACCATCCTTACGATGTTTCTAAAAGCTGTGCTGATCTCATTGCTTATACTTATGCTCATACATATGATTTACCTGTTGCGATTACTCGTTGCGGCAATATTTTCGGACCTGGTGATTTCAACTTATCTCGTATAATTCCAGATGCGATTAAGTGTGCGCTTACTGGTAAAACACTTTTGATCCGCAGCGATGGAAAGTTCACCCGAGATTATGTGTATGTTGATGATATTGCCAATGGTTATATTCTGTTAGCTGAGAAGTTAAAGAAATTAGATTTAGGTGGAGAAGCATTTAATTTCAGCGATGAAAATCCTATCACCGTTTTGGATCTCGTTAACAGTGTAAGCAGGATTTTAGAAAAACAGATTGACTACAAGATTTTAGATCAGGCAAAATATGAAATAAAGCATCAGTATCTGGCATCACATAAGGCAAGAAAGGTTTTGGGTTGGCGGGTACAATATAGGATTGAAAAGGGATTGCGTCAAACAGTTATGTGGATGAGATGTAATATACGGGAGCGGGACGGACAAAAGTGAAATGTAGATTTTGCAATACAGAGCTTAGTCATCTTTTTGTTTCTTTGGGCTCATCGCCTTTTTCTAATGTATATTTGCGCAAAGAGCAATTGTGCAATAAGGAAAATTTCTATCCTTTGGATGTATTTGTTTGTGAAAGATGCTTCCTGGTTCAGCTGCAGCAATTTGAAAGTCCTGACAACATCTTTAGCGATTATGCTTATTTTTCTTCCTATTCTGACACTTGGCTAAAGCACTCTGAAGAATATGTTGATAAGATGGCTAAGCTTTTTGGCATTAACAAATCATCCCAAGTTATCGAAATTGCAAGCAATGACGGATATCTTCTTCAGTATTTCGTAAAAAAAGGAGTTCCTGTCCTAGGCGTTGAGCCTGCACGTAATGTGGCAAAAGTTGCACGGCAAAAAGGAATTCCCACCGAAAGTACATTTTTTGGGGTAGAAACGGCAAAGCGCTTATTGGCAGAAGGTAAGTCTGCAGACCTTTTACTCGGAAATAATGTATTAGCGCATGTTCCTGATCTTAATGATTTCGTGGAAGGACTGAAGATTCTTTTGAAGCCAGACGGCATTATCACGATGGAGTTTCCTCATTTGGTCCGATTAGTCGAGGGAAATCAATTTGACACGATATACCATGAACATTTTTCTTATTTTTCTTTTATTACTGTTACAAAAATCTTCGAGGCTCATGGGCTGAGTATTTTTGATGTAGAAGAGCTACCCACGCACGGCGGCTCATTGCGAATTTACGCTAAGCATCGCGACAATAAGAAAAAAAAGATATCATCCCGTGTTTCAGAATTAAAGAAAGAAGAAGTCGATGCAGGATATGCTTGTTTAGATCTTTATCTTGATTTTAAACAGAAGGTAAAAGCGGCGAAACGAGACATTCTTGATTTTCTTATTAAAGCTAAGAGAGAAAAAAAGGTTGTCGTCGGCTATGGTGCTCCGGCAAAAGGTAATACCTTGCTTAATTATTGTGGAGTTCGAAATGATTTCATTGATTATACGGTAGACCGAAGCCCGCATAAGCAAGGCCATTATTTGCCAGGAACGCATATTTTTATTGATAAGCCTGAGCGAATCCGCAAAACTAAACCAGATTATGTTATAATTTTGCCTTGGAACATCAAAGAAGAAGTTATGGAGCAGATGTCTTTTATCCGTAAATGGGGAGGAAAGTTTGTTACTTTGATTCCCGGTGTAGTTATCAAGAAATAAAAGCCTAGACTAGCCTTAAACAAAAGTAGCGAGAAGACATGGAAAATAAAATTAATTCCTATTACGAGACCTTAAGGGCCTTGACAGAAAAGATGTCAGCCAAAGACTCTCAGGGAAGATATTTAAGCTTACAGCAAGGCCTTGAACGATCTGTCCGCCTGATCTGTGTCTGCAGAAAGAATGGCAGAAAAATGATCTTTATAGGAAATGGCGCGAGCGCTTCAATCGCGAGCCACATGGCAACGGATTTCTGGAAGAACGGCAAAGTAAGGGCGATGGCTTTAAACGACGCCGCGCTTTTGACATGCATTTCCAATGATTTTGGTTATGAGCATGTATTTGAAAAACCTATTGAGATGTTCGCGAATCGCGGAGATATTATTGTGGCGATCAGCAGCTCTGGACAGTCAAAAAATATTTTAAAAGCTGTTCAGATGGGCATCATGAAAGGATGCCGCGTGATCACGTTGTCCGGATTTAAAAAGAGCAATCCTCTTTGCTCCTTGGGCGATGTAAATTTTTATGTACCTTTTTCGTCTTTTGGTATTGTTGAAGTTTTGCACCATTCGATATGTCATTGCCTTTTGGATACAGTTGTCACTACGCTAACCCATTGAGTGAAAAATGGCTGAAAAGATAGTTATTTTAGGAAGTAATTCTTTTTCTGGAGCAAGCTTTGCTGCTCAGTGCCTTGACGAGGGATTAGATGTTCTTGGTATAAGTCGATCCGACGAGCCGGCTGATGTTTTTCTGCCATACAAGTGGAATATGAGAAAGTCCAGCACTTTTCGATTTGATCGTGGTGATATCAATCATGACCTTGATCGGATGGCGGATACGATCGAGAAGTTCCAGCCGGACTATCTTGTCAATTTTGCTTCACAGTCGATGGTCGCTCAAAGCTGGGAGCATCCGGAGCATTGGTACCGAACCAACATTTTGGGGATCGCAATGTTTTGTGAGAGAATAAGGCATTTTCGTTTTCTAAAAAGATACGTTCATGTTTCAACACCGGAAGTGTATGGCAGCTGCGCAGGAGACGTGACCGAGGATCACTTTTTTAATCCAAGCACACCTTATGCGGTTTCAAGGGCCGCGGGTGATTTTCATTTGAGGGTCTTATTCAGGCAATATCAGTTCCCGGTTGTCTTTACACGCGCGGCTAATGTGTATGGCCCTGGACAACAGCTATACCGCATTATTCCAAGGACGATCCTTTTTTTGATGCTTGGCAGAAAGCTGCAGTTGCATGGGGGAGGCCATTCGGTTCGTTCATTTATTCATATTCGTGATGTCTCAGAAGCAACATTGAAGATCATGCGCCAAGGGCAGAATGGCCAGACATATCATATCGCCACAGATAGACACATCGCGATCAAGGATGCAGTAAGGCTGATCTGCGACATGATGAACAAAGATCTTTCTGAGGCCGTTGAGGTCGTTGACGACCGCCCTGGCAAAGACGCCGCTTATCTATTAGATAGTAGTAAGTTGCGTGGGGAGCTGGGCTGGAAGGATCACATTAAGCTGGAGGAAGGTATTCGCGAGACCGTTCAGTGGGCTCAGGACAACATCGATGAGCTTAAGAAACAGCCAATGGACTATATCCACAAGCCATAGCGAAATGTTTACGGGCAGAAATTTTTAAAAGGAGTAAAAATGTTTGTTTCTAAAAAACATGTTTCTTTCGAAGGCGCAAAAGATTTTTTTGCAAAGCTAAGAAGCAAGGGAAAAAGGATTGTTCAGTGCCATGGTACCTTTGATCTTTTGCATCCCGGCCACATTATCCATTTTGAAGAAGCCAAGGCCTTAGGAGATATTCTGGTGTTGACGATCACAGCAGAAAAATATGTTAACAAAGGCCCCGGCCGGCCATATTTTAATGATGAATTAAGGGTCAAGTATTTGTGCTCGCTTGAGTATGTTGATTATGTCGTTGTGGTTCCTTTTCCCGCCGCGTGCGAGGCCATTGAATGTGTTGGGCCGGACATTTATTGCAAAGGCAAGGAGTATGAAAATCCTAACGTGGATGTTACGGGCAATATTTATGATGATATTCGTACTGTAGAAAAGTTAGGCGGCCAAGTGCGTTACGTGGGGTCTGTTGTTTTTAGCTCAACAAAATTGCTCAACAACCATTTTGATGTTCATCCGCCGCAGATGAAGGAGTTCTGCAAGAAGCTTGCCGAAAAATATACGCCAGATCAATTTCGAGAGATCGTTGATGGTTTTAAAGACCTTAAAGTCCTTGTTGTTGGAGACATCATTTTTGATCGATATTCGTCGGTGAAGGTTCAGGGGCTCACCTCAAAGAACCGCATTATTTCCACAAGGTTTTTGTCTGAACAAACGCAGGCTGGAGGGGCTTTAGCGGTTTTTCGGCACATTCAGCAGTTTACATCAAATATCAAGCTCATTAGCTTGGTGGGCGACGAACCTTGGGTAGATGAAGAGCTTGCAAAATATATTAGCCCCGATGAAGACGGGATTATCCGCAGTCCTGATTTTACCACGATCATCAAGCAGCGTTTTGTCGAGCCGCTCTCTGACGGCAAAGAACTTACGAAGTTATTTTCTATCAATGTGATCGAAGAGCAAATGTTAAGCCAAAGGACCCATGATCTGGTTTATGACTTGATCGAGAAATGCATTAAAGATTACGATCTAGTTGTTGTTATGGATTTCGGCCACGGGTTAATGCAACATAAGATTCGCGAACTTGTTCAATCCAAGGCGCGCTTTCTAGCATTGAATTGCCAGACAAACAGCTATAATCACGGGTTTAATATCATCGATAGACAATATCATCGGGCTGATTCATTCTCACTAGACGAGTCAGAGCTTACTTTGGCGTGTGGTCGCAAGAATATTAATCTTTCTGAAGAGTTAAAGAAGTTAAAGAGCAAGTTGTCCGCGCGCTACGCCTGGCTTACTCGGGGCGCAACAGATACTATCGGTCTAAAGACTTCCGAAGGCGAATGCCTTTGCATGCCTTTTGAGCAATCTGTGGTTGATACTGTTGGCGCAGGCGATGCCTTTTGCTCTGTGGCTTCTTTGGCTGCGATTAAGGGTTTACCGATCGATATTTCGACATTTATGGGACAGTTGGCTGGAGCCCAGGCTGTTCGTATTATCGGAAACGCTGATTCAATTAAGAAAGATAAGTTTTTAAAGGGCGGCATGACGCTGCTTGGCTTTTAATTCGCAAGGAATAAATTATGAATATACTTGTTTTAGGCGGATGTGGATATATCGGCAGTGTTTTAACACAAGCCCTTTTACAGGAAGGGCACAGGGTCACTGTTTACGACATCATGTGGTTTGGCAATGTATTGGCTGAACACAAGAATTTGAAAGTTGTTCAGGGTGATATTCGAGACATTGCCAAGGTCCCGATGCAGGATGTGGATGTTATTTTTCATTTAGCCAATGTGGCCAACGATCCTTGCGGTGAACTGGACTCTAAACTAGCGTGGGAAGTCAATGCCTTGGCATCGATGCTGTTGATCGAAAGTGCCATCAAGCACAAGATAAGACAATTTATCTACGCGAGCTCTGGAAGCGTTTATGGTGTTAAAGAAGAGCCGCAGGTTACCGAAGACTTAGAGCTTGTTCCTATTTCGGACTACAACAAGACCAAGATGATTAGCGAGCGAGTTTTCTTGAGCTATCAGCGTGCTATTATCCTGCAGTGTGTTCGTCCGGCAACTGTCTGTGGGTATTCGCCTCGCATGCGCCTGGATGTGTCTGTGAATATGATGACATCTCAAGCCTTGACGAAGAAGAGAATGACGGTGTTCGGCGGCGATCAGACACGTCCCAATATTCATATGAAAGACATGATCGGGGTTTATTTGCACTTTCTTAAGCTGGGCAGCAAGGCGCAGGGGATCTTCAACGCGGGCTTTGAGAATATTTCTATCCTTGATATCGCGAATATGGTCGCGCGCCACGTCCCTGCGGAAATTGTCGTCACAGAGTCCAATGACCCGCGTTCGTATCGTTTGAATTCCGATAAGCTACTGGCGACGGGTTTCAAGCCGCAATATGGTGTAGAAGACGCGATCAAAGAGCTTGTCGCGGCCTATCGCGGTGGTCATTTTAAAGATGAAGACAACTGTTATAACATCCGCACGATGAAAAAGATCTACGGCGGCAAAACCGACACGAAAGGTTTGTGATGGGGCAAGAAATTGACCTTCTGGTAAATTATCCAAAGACAAAGCGTGACGTGAAGGATCGGGGCGCCTCAAAAACCGCCGAGGATCGCGCCATTGCCCGCCAATTCGGTAAAGAATTCTTTGATGGGGACCGTCGCCATGGTTACGGAGGCTTCAACTACAATCCTCGTTTTTGGCAGCCGGTGATCCCGACATTTAAAGAGCATTTTGGATTAACACAAAACAGTTCTGTTTTAGATGTGGGCTGTGGCAAGGGTTTTATGTTACACGACCTTAACGAAGCTATTCCCGGTATCACCGTAAAAGGCATTGATATCTCAGAGTACGCGATCGTCCATGCCATTGAGGATATGAAGCCATTTGTCATGGTGGCCGACGCGAAAAGCCTACCTTTCAAAGACAAGTCCTATGATGTTGTGATCTCGATCAATACGATCCACAATCTTGAGCGCGATGAGTGTGCCCAAGCCTTGCAAGAGATCGAGCGCGTTAGCCGCGGTAGAAGCTTTATCACTGTTGACGCTTATCGCAATGATGAAGAACGCGTGGCCATGGAAGCATGGAATTTGACGGCCAAGACCATGATGCATGTGGATGATTGGAAAAAGTTTTTTGTCGAGGTTGGATACACCGGCGATCATTACTGGTTCATTCCTTAAAAGCGATGAATAAAAAGAATAAGATCTTGTTAAATGTATGGAAGCGCATGAAGTTCATCCGCATGGTTGAAGAAACCATTGCCGTGCGGTATTCTGAGAGCAAAATGCGCTGTCCAACACATTTGTGCACCGGACAAGAGGCGATCTCCGCCGCGGTCGGCTTAGCCTTGCGACAGGACGACTTTGTCGTAAGCACACATCGTTCGCATGGCCACTATCTTGGCAAGGGCGGAAATTTGAACGCGATGATGGCAGAAATTTATGGCAAGGCGACGGGCTGTTCTTTGGGTAAGGGTGGATCGATGCACCTTGTCGATAAGAGTGTTGGGTTCATGGGAAGCACCGCGATCGTTGGCGGCACGATCCCTGTTGGTGTGGGATTAGGGCTGTCCATTCGCCTGCACGGCACGGATCAAGTATCATGCGCTTTCTTTGGCGATGGCGCCAGCGAAGAAGGTATGTTCTATGAATCGGTCAATTTTGCTGTTCTCAAGAAACTACCGGTTCTTTTTATTTGTGAAAATAATTTATACTCTGTCTATTCTCCACTCAAGGTTCGCCAACCTTCTAAAAGGGCGATCTATACATTAGCGAAAGCGATCGGTTGCCCTGCTGAACAAGGTGACGGCAATGACGCGGAAAGCATCTACCAAAAGGTTTCTCGCGCGTTGCGCCGTATCCGCCAAGGAAAAGGGCCATACTTCTTCGAGTTCTCGACCTATCGCTGGAGAGAGCACTGCGGCCCGCTTTTTGATAACGATCTGGGGTATCGTACGAACCAGGAATATCTAGAGTGGAAGAAGCGTGATCCTGTTTTGCGGCTTGAGCAGAAACTTTTACGCCGAAAGGATCTATCAAAAGCAGACATCGAGCGGGTGGAGCGGGATATTAGCCGGCAGGTCGCGAAGGCTTTTGATTTTGCTGAAAAGTCACCTTTTCCAGATGCAAGCGAATTAACAAAGGATGTTTTTGCTTAATTAAGAGGCAGTATGCAGAAGCGTAATCTAAAATTCTTTCGCGCGGTCAACGAGGCATTGCATGTTGCTATGCAAAAAGATAAGAATGTGATCTGTTATGGCCTTGGAACAGATGATCCTAAGGGTGTTTTTGGGACAACGCTGGGTTTGAGGGAAAATTTTGGGCCTGAACGCGTCTTTGATATGCCAACCTCTGAGAATTCTATGACCGGTATCGCGATCGGGGCTGCTTTAAACGGCATTCGTCCTGTTATGACACACCAACGGCTGGATTTTTTTCTCTTGGCAATGGATCAGCTTGTGAACAACGCGGCAAAGTGGCACTATATGTTTGGAGGAAAACATTCTGTTCCAATTACGATCCGATTGATCTTAGGGCGCGGCTGGGGGCAGGGGCCGACACATTCACAAAATCTCCAGGCTTGGTTTGCGCATATTCCTGGGCTTAAAGTTGTCGCTCCGGCGACGGCTTCAGATGCCAAAGGTCTTTTGCTGTCCAGCATTTTTGATCCAAATCCTGTTATTTTTTTAGAACAGCGTTGGCTGCACAATGTTGAGGGCCATGTCCCGGCAGGTGATTTTCGTGTGGCCTTAGGCCAGGCCAAGGTCTTAAGGCATGGGGACGCGGCTACGATCGTGGCCTCATCATATATGACCATAGAAGCTCTGCAAGCCGTTAAGGTGTTAAGCAAGAATGGCGTGGAGTGCGATGTCGTTGATCTGCGAACACTGTGCCCTTTAGACTGGAAAACGATCTTTTCATCGGTCAAAAAGACCGGACGCCTACTCGTTCTTGATACAGGCAACGAAACATGTTCTGTTGCAAGTGAGATCGTAGCGCGGGTCAGCATGGAGTTGTTTAGCTCTCTTAAGGGTGCTCCGCGACGCATAGCGCTTGCCGATGTCCCGACTCCCACAAGCCCGACCTTAACAAAGGTTTTTTATAAAGGAGCAGAAGATATCGTGAAGGCTATCGGGCAGATGCTTCGCAAAGATATTCCATTTGAGGATTTGAATAACAAATCTGCCTGCCCTCACGATGTTCCGGGAGATTGGTTTAAGGGGCCGTTTTAAAATGCAGTTGAGAAAAATAAAGAAGATACTTTTAACTCAGCCTAATTATGCCTGGCTTTCAAAAAGAACATGGCAATTTCCACCATACACTCTATGTCTTTTGAGCGCAATAATTAAAGAGCAGGCAGAAACTGTTGTTCTCGATCCTAATTTTCGAAATCTTTCCGAGAGGAAAATGTCGGCTCTTCTCAAAGAAATAAATCCTGATTTAGTGGGGATTAGCTCTATCTCGACAGAATATTTTAATGTTACCCAGCACGCGATAGCTCTTGTTCGAAAATATCTGCCCAGTGCAGTAATTGTCTTAGGAGGTGTTATTCCTACAGTTATGCTTGAAGAAGCAATGAAAGATAGGAACGTTGATTACTGGGTTGCGGGGGAAGCAGAGCGCTCTTTCCCTCTTCTTGTTAATAGGCTAAGCAAAGGGACTAAGGACCTCCTTGGTATTAGCGGATTGGCTTACTGGCAAGGCGAGACACCAGTCGTAAATAAAATAGAATTCATAGATGATCTTGACGAAATACCTTTTCCTGATTACTCCTCTGTCGTTGGAGCTACTTTGCAAGACTATGGAAATATTAAATTCAAATACGCTCCTGGCTTGTTAGCAAGAAATTATCCTTCGGCAGTTACTATTACTTCAAGAGGCTGTCCTTATAGGTGTATTTTTTGTGCAGGCAGGACGGTAAGCGGAAAACAAGTAAGGTTTAGAAGCGCAGAAAACGTGCTTAAAGAAATTGATATTTTGTATAATCAAGGCATTCGAGAAGTCATATTCCTCGACGATCATTTTTTGGCAGACAAAAAAAGAGCCATGGAAATAATGAAAGGAATCTTAAAAGGCCATAAAGGTCTCACATGGAAATGCGTTAATGTTACTGCATGGTTGCTCGATGAAGAAATATTAAGACTTATGTATAAAAGTGGATGTACGCATATAACCGTTTCCATTGAATCCGGAAACCAGGACGTTCTTACGAAAATAGTGAAAAAGCCGATTAGATTAGACAAGATTCCTGCAAAACTCGATCTTGCTAAATCCATTGGCTTTGAAATAATTGCGAACTTTATTATTGGTTTTCCTGGAGAAACATGGGATCAGATAAGAGATACGTTTAGGTACGCAGAGAAGCTCAGTGTTGATATAGTAAATTTTCATATAGCGACGCCTCTTCCAAAAACAGAATTAATGGATATTTGTTTGAGCAATAAATTTTTACCTGATGATTATATAAAAAATATTTCCAAATATTCTGGTTATGGAAAAGGACTTATTTCAACTAACGAGTTTACTCCTTTTGAGTTAGAAGTTCTGAGATCTTTTGAGTGGGATAGGATAAATTTTTCTTCGGATGAAAGAAAAGAAAAGATTGCGAAAATGAATGGTATAACTTTGAAAGAATTAGAAGATTGGCGCATAAATACTAGAAGAAATTTAGGTGTTAATAGCAGGGTCAAAAACATAATGCAGTCTCAGGAAGCATAAAATATGCCTAGTAAAAGATCAAGAGAAAAGAATGTTTTTGTCCTTGGTATAGGTAGTGATATTGGAAAAGCGTTGGCCGAACGTTATTGCAAGCAGGGATATAATGTTGTGGGTGCATACAGAAACACGGCTAGCGTGAGATCTCTTTTAGATGCTCGAGGTGTTCATCTTTTAAAATGTGATGTTGGAAATAAAGCCGATATAAGAAAATGTGTGAATAGATATAAAGAGTTAAGCCAACCGTGGGATATTTTTATTTCTTGCGTGGGATCCATGGAGCCTATAGGTAGATTTTTTGGTTGTAATTTTGATCAGTGGGAAAGATCTGTAAACGTAAACTCTGTCGCACAGCTTCGTTTTTTACATGAAATTTATCCCTACAGGCGCCAAAGGAAGCCCTGCCATGTTGTTTTCTTTGCAGGAGGTGGAACAAACAACCCATTTACTAATTATTCCGCTTACTGTGCCTCTAAAATTATGTTGATAAAGGCGTGTGAACTTCTTGACGACGAGAATCCTGATCTCAATGTTTTTATCTTAGGCCCTGGATGGGTTAGGACTAAAATTCACGATCAGACGCTAGAACATAGGGCTGCTTCAGGGCGAAGCTATAACAAGACCATTGAATTTTTAAGATCGAAGAAATCGGGCACGAGTTATGAAGATATTTATGATTGTATTAATTGGTGCATGGCTCAGGGGCGTGATGTGGTCGGTGGGAGGAATTTTTCCGTTGTCCATGATCCTTGGCGCGAAAAAGGCATGAAGTTCAAGGAACAGCTATACAAAGATAAAAATAAATTTAAGCTAAGACGTTATAAGAATATTTAATAATTTAAAGGAGATAAAATTGCGTACTTCTAATAAATGTGCAAGAAAAGCCTATCGTGAAGGTACAGAATATCAATTTAATACTCCAGAATTGAAAATGGGGCCATGGACATCGTACAGTTTGGTCAATGACCCTAAGCATATGTGTTTCGTTTTAGCTAGATATAAATTCTGCGCGAAAATGCTTGAAGGGAAGAGGAGCGTTATGGAAGTTGGATCCGGTGACGGGTTCGGCCTCCCCATCATGGCCCAGGCTGCAAAGAAAGTGTATGCTTGCGATTGGGATGAGAGACTTCTTCAAGGCAATGCCAAAAGACTTGCGCATCTTAAGAACGTTGAATATTTGTATGTGGATTTAAATAAGGACTCTCCTGGAGTGGTAGTGGACGGAATATTCCTCATTGATGTTATTGAGCATTTAGAGCCGAAAAAAGAGAAAATATTTTTGGACAATATTATTAAATGCCTTAAACCTGGAGGAGTTTTGATAATTGGGACTCCCAACATTACTGCTTCTGCGCATGCCACCTCAAGAAGCAGAGTACAGCACATTAATCTTAAAAGTAGTAAAAGTTTGCGTGATCTGATGGAAAAATATTTTGAAAATGTATTTATGTTTGGGATGAACGACGAAGTCCTCCACACTGGATACGCGCCAATGTGTCATTATATTTGGGCAATAGGCTCAGGACTGCTTCCTTCCTTAAGGAAGAAGATATGAAGCTTTCAGATTATGTAGCGAAATTTTTAGCAGAACAAGGGATACGGCATGTTTTTGCTGTAACAGGGGGAGCTGCAGCACACCTTATAGATTCCATCGCAAAGACTCAAGGGATAGAGTATGTTTGCCCGCAACATGAGCAGGCAGGGGCTATGGCTGCTGACGCCTATGCGCGAGTAACAGGCAATTTAGGAGCAGCCATCGCCACGAGTGGGCCAGGTGCCACAAATCTTCTGACAGGCATTTGTTCGGCGTACTATGATTCGATCCCAGTCTTGTATATTACTGGTCAAGTCGCCACCTTTAGGCAAAAAAAAGATACGGGGGTTCGGCAGATCGGTTTTCAAGAGACAGATGTCATTGCGATGTTTAGGCATGTGACAAATTATTCTGTTCAGATCCGTAATGAAAAAGATATCCGCTATGAATTAGAAAAAGCGTGTTATTTGGCAAAAGACGGTAGGCCCGGTCCAGTGCTTGTTGATATTCCTGATAATTTACAGAGAGCTGCTGTTGACCCAAAGAAACTCAAGGGTTTTGTTGCTCCTTGTAAAAAGAATATTCCTGCTTTGATTGATAAGCAAATTGATTCTTGTATAAAGATGCTTAGTTGCGCCGATCGGCCAGTTGTGATCTTGGGCGGAGGCGTGCGTTTGGCCGGGGCTATTAGAGAAGCAAAAAGATTTATTAATAAGCAAAAATTACCTTTTGCTCCTACATGGGCCGTAGCTGATATTTTGCCTTCACGCCATGCATGTTCTATTGGCACCTTTGGCACTCACGGCACTCGTTATGCGAATTTTGCTGTTCAGAATGCCGATCTTATTTTATCTATAGGGTCTAGATTAGACACAAAAGCAACGGGAAGCCCGATCAGCACATTTGCGCGTGGGGCAAAGAAAATAATCGTTGATATTGATAAAAATGAGTTAGGTAAGTTCAAAAGATTCAACTTAGATGTAGACGTGCTCATACATTGTGATGCAAAAGTATTTCTTCAGAAATTGAATGCCAAGATTCAAAGGGTGAAGAAGAAAAATATTTCAGCCTGGTTCAGGCAGATATCAACATGGAAGTCCGCATATCCCATTTGTCCATCCAGATATTGTGGTGAGAAAAAAATAAATCCGTATGTTTTTGTTAAAACACTTTCACGTAAGTGCAAAAATGGGGATCACCTTGTTGTTGATACTGGCTGTTGCTTAGCTTGGATGATGCAAGGTTTTGAATTTAAAAAGGATCAACGTCTTTTCCATGATTGGAATAACACTGCGATGGGCTGGGCACTACCTGCAAGCATAGGCGCGTCTTTTGCAAAGGATAGAGCTTCGATTATATGCGTAACAGGAGATGGAAGTTTGCATATGAACTTGCAAGAGCTAGCTACGATCATAAGACACCAGCTACCGATAAAGATCTTTCTTGTAAACAATGATGGATACAGCATGATCAGGCAAACCCAAGATCAGTGGCTGGGTTCCTGCTATGTTGCTTCTTCAGTGAAGGGTGGATTGCCAGAAATCAATTTTTCTAAAATAGCTCGATCTTATGGTTTCCATACATTAGACGTGTCAAGAAACTCTGATCTAGAAGAATGCGTTCAAAGGGTTTTTAAGAAAAAAGGTCCTGTTTTTTGCAATGTTCATATTAGCTCTGAGCACAGAGTTATTCCTCAGGTAAAATATGGCAGGCCGAATGAAGATTTGGAGCCTTTATTGAATAGAAAAGAGTTTCTGAGAAATATGATCATAAAGCCATGCTTAGAATCAATCAAAATGCCGTAAAAATTAAGTAAAGCTATGCTGATTAAGGGAAAATTCGCAGAAAAGAGAAGCTTGTTGTTTCTACAGTCATCCCATGCCATTCTTTTGTTCAATAAGAAATATGTCTTACAACTAAGAGATAATAAGCCCGGCATTTCTGCTCCGGGTCAATGGACCCTGTTTGGCGGGATGCTTGGCGAACACGAAACCCCTCTGGCAAGCATGAAAAGAGAGCTTTCTGAAGAATTGTTGATCCAGCCAGAGCGTTTTGAATATTTGTGGCTCATTGACTATATTGATGAAAATGAAGGCCAGAAAATAAGAAGCTGGTTTTTTACCGTTGATGTTACGAGCGTTTGGCATGCCCATAAAGTAATGGAAGGCCAGGGCGCAGGGATGTTTTCTTATCTTGAAACTAAGAAATTAAAGATGCCGCCTGTAATGCATGTCACGCTTGATAGATATCAAAGAGAGGTTGTGTCTTGATATGAAAACCACAAAAGCAGCTGTTTTAAGGCAGATCGGTCAACCACTTCAGATCACGGAACTCCTTATTCCTGAACTAAAAAGAGGCCAGGCTTTGATCAAGATCGCTTACAGTGGGATCTGTCATACTCAACTTAATGAAATAAAGGGTTTAAAAGGCGAGGACAAATTCTTGCCGCATACCTTAGGCCATGAGGGATCCGGTGTCGTTGTTGATGTGGGGCCGGATGTGCAAAAGGTTAAAGTAGACGATCATGTGGTGCTGACTTGGATCAAGGGAAGCGGGATAGATGTTCCGTCAACCCAGTACCGAACAAGAGATGGGAGCATTGTCAATTCCGGCGCTATTTCTACTTTTATGGAATATGCTGTTGTTTCTGAAAACCGGCTTGTCGCGATCGATAGGCGAATGCCTTTAAAAGAAGCAGCGCTTTTGGGTTGTGCCGCTCCAACGGGAGCCGGGATCGTCATAAATACGATGAAACTCGCGCAAGGCAAGAGTATCGCGATCTTCGGTATTGGCGGCATAGGCTCAAGTGCTTTATTGGCTGCCAAAATGAAAGAAGCTGGCCAAATTATTGCTGTCGATGTATCTGATGATAAGCTCGCATTCGCGCGATCACTCGCAGCGACACATACTGTGAATATCAAAAAGGAAGACGTCCTTGACATCATTATGAAAATTACGGGTGGGCGCGGGGTAGACTATTCAATTGAGTCTGCTGGTAAAAAGGAATCCATGGAGATGGCGTTCAGGTCAGTTTGCGACAACGGCGGCTTGTGTGTCATTGCCGGAAATTTACCAAAAGGTGAAACGATACATATTGATCCATTTGACCTGATTAGGGGCAAGCGAATCATCGGCACCTGGGGAGGAGAGGCAAGACCGGACGCAGACATTCCGTTATATGCTGATTTATTTCTTTCAGAAAAGCTTGGTCTAACAAAACTTATTGACCAAAGTTTTCCTCTTGCAGATATTGACAAAGGATTGGCTAGACTTGAGAATCTAGCCATTGGACGTGTTATTCTTAACATTGCAGGAGATCTATAGCGATGGCATTTGTTGCTCTTTTGACGAAGATATTGCACAAACTTGAAGTCGACAGAGCAGTCTTTTTTGGATTACTGGCAAGGCTTTGGAGCGTTATTTTTGCGCCGGTAACCATTTTACTTATTGCTTCTAAATTTTCTCCGGAACTGCAAGGGTATTATTACACTTTTGCCAGCCTTTTAGCTTTACAGGTTTTTGTGGAATTAGGGCTGGGTATTGTTGTTATACAGTTTGCAAGTCATGAGTGGTCTAAATTAAAGATCAGCGAGGATGGAAGCATCATTGGAGACAAGAATGCCCTTTCGCGACTCAGAAGTCTGGCTAATATTACTTCTAAATGGTATGCGGTTGGAGCACTGATTGTTGCTTTGGGACTAGGCCTAGGTGGTTACATTTTTTTTCAGAATTCTAGTAGTAGCATTGATATAAATTGGGTGGGCCCATGGTTTTCCTTGTGTTTTTTTACTGCGGGCATTCTATTCTTTGTTCCTGCCTGGTCTTTGCTTGAAGGATGTAATCAAGTAGCTGATGTATATTTCTTTCGTTTTTTTCAAGGAATTATTTCTAGTTTATCTATTTGGATAGCAATTTTGTTAGGAGCAAAACTCTGGACAGCATCTATTTCGACTATGATGGTGTTGTTTTGGTCAATATTTTTTCTAGGATTTAAATATCTTAATTTTATAAAAAGCCTTTTTTTTAATAATATTCCTGGCGATCAAATAAACTGGAGAAAAGAAATTTTTCCAATGCAATGGAGGATAGCGCTTAGTTGGATTAGCGGCTATTTTATTTTTTCAATCTTTACACCAATAATTTTTCGTTATCATGGATCAATAGTTGCTGGTCAGTTTGGCATGACCTGGAGCATAGCAAGCATGGTTGCTACAGTTTCTGGCTCGTGGATTTTTCCAAAAGCTCCAAAGTTTGGGATGTTGATTGCTGAAAAAAGATATGTGGAGCTTGATATTTTGTTTTGGAAGATAATAAAAATATTTATTACCATAACAGTGTCTGGCGCACTAGCGGTATGGCTTGGAGTGTATTTTCTTAATAAAATTAACCATCCATTTTCTTCTCGGATATTGCCGCTATTGCCAACGACAATATTTTTAATAGCGCAAGTGACGACGATGTTGTCTCTTCCTTTTTCTGTGTATATGAGAGCTCATAAAAAAGAGCCTATTTTCCTTGTGTCTATTGCTGGCGGGTTGGCTGTGGGAGGAGCTGCCTTTTTACTAGGAAAATATTCTTCTATTATTAACATCGCCCTTGGTTATTTGGCGATTAACTTAATAATATTTCCAATAATTTTGTTTATTTGGAATCAATGTCGTCTTGAGTGGCATTTAAATGGTATACAATAAAGTCCTGTCAACGATAATAAAAATCTCGGAATACGCCATAAGAGTTCTGAGGGCTGAGGGGATATTTTATTTCTCAATTAAATTATTTTATTTTGTTGTCGGTCAAGTTATAGGACTTATTTTTTATCCTTTTCTTTGGTTAATGAGAGTTAAGTTTATTCCAATATCAACAATGGCGATAGGGCATTTAGCCGGCGAATTAGATTGTTATATAAAAGAAGGTATTCTTGACTTGCGACCTCAATATAGAGCTGTTCTTTTAGCACTTAAAAAAGATGTTGTTAACCAATATTTTCTTGGTTACTGGAGAAAGCGGATATTAATTATACAAAATCCGATTCTTTGTATTCTGTTAAGTCCATTTTGCAGGAGTATGCTGACTAGATATAGGGTCGAAAAATATTTTTGCGGTCATTTTGAAAACGCATCTTTTCCAGAAATCCAGAGAAAATATTATGGTCGTCCACCAATCCTCTCTTTGACTAATTTTGATCGTAATCGAGGATGGAAGGTGTTGCGTAATTTAGGTCTCCCTAGCGACGCCTGGTTTGCATGTGTTCATTGTCGAGAAAATGGCTTTGGTATGCATAAAAACAAGGAAACTCTTCGAAATGTTGATATAAATAATTATTTATCAGCAATGCAGGAAATTGTTGATAGGGGTGGGTGGGTTATCCGGGTTGGTGATCCAACGATGAAGTCAATTCCAAAAATGAGAAATGTTATTGACTACGCACATTTGAGTGTTAAAAGTGATTGGATGGATGTTTTTTTATGCGCAAGTTGTAAGTTTTTTTTAGGGAGCAACTCGGGTTTATCAAATCTGGCTAGCGTTTTTGGAGTCTTAACTGCGGCTGCAAATATCAGTGGGCCAATTTCTGCAATTTTACCTTATGGTCCTGACGATATTGCAATCCCTAAGCTTATTTGGTCAATAAAAGAAAACCGATATCTAAGTTTTAAAGAAATCTTTTCTACTTCTATTGGAAATTTTCGAACAGATAGCCTATACAAAGAGCATAGCATCATAGCTGTTGAGAATTCTTCAGAAGATGTCAAGGGTTTAGCCATAGAAGCCTTGGAAAAAGTAAACGGTTTGGTTAATTATTCAGAAGAAGATCACTGCCTCCAAGAGCGATTTAAGTCGTTAATGAATGAGACACATTATTCTTATGGAGCAGTTTCGAGAGTAGGGGCTAAATTTCTTCAGAAATATCAATATTTGTTATAGGGTGCCAGAAGATGAAATATGTAGAAACATTTTTAAAGGGAGTTTTCATTTTAGAGTTAGAGCGTTTCGAAGACAAAAGGGGGTTTTTTGCTAGAAGCTGGTGTAAAGAAGAATTTAGAAAAGCAGGGCTAAATCAAGATCTTTCGCAATGTAGCATTTCTTTTAATAAGAAAAGAGGAATTTTACGCGGAATGCATTATCAGGTTAGGCCACACGAAGAAGCTAAGGTTGTGCGATGCACTATGGGTGCGATCTATGACGTCGTTCTTGACTTGAGAGAAGGATCGTCGACTTTTAAGAAATGGTTTGCAATAGAGTTGAGCGCTGAAAACAGAAAAGCATTATATATCCCAGAGGGATGTGCTCATGGATTTCTGACACTGGAGGATAGCTCAGAAGTTTTTTATCAGATTTCTGAAGCCTATCATCCAGAGTGCTCGATGGGTGTAAGATGGAATGATCCGGCGTTTAAAATACAGTGGCCAAACAAGGATGTTTTAATTAATGCGCGAGATTCTCAATATTTAGATTTTAAATTATGAAAAAAGTGCTTGTTACAGGGGCTTCAGGATTTATAGCAAGGAATTGCTTGTCTCCTTTAGTCGAGGAGGACTATGACGTTTATGCTGTAGCTTTAGATCAGATTGAAGGTGCGCCGGAGAGTGTTAAATGGATTGAAGCCGATTTATTAGACGAAAAACAAGCAGAGAAGACGGCTAAAGATGTTGGTGCGACACATTTGTTGCATTTTGCTTGGTATGCTGAGCCTAAGAAATATTGGAGTGCTGAGGAGAATTTTAAGTGGCTTGAAGCAAGCAAAGCACTTTTAAAATATTTTTATGATAGCGGTGGACAGAGAGCGGTCATGGCTGGAACTTGTGCCGAATACGATTGGCAGCATGGATGCTGCGATGAAAGCGGAACGCCGCTTTTGCCAGCAACAGTATATGGGAAATGCAAGCATTTTCTTCAGGAGAGCATGACTACTTTTTCTAAAAAGACCGGCTTGAGCAGTGCTTGGGGAAGAATATTTTTTCTTTATGGCCCGAATGAACATCCTGCGAGGCTGGTCCCGCATGTTGTAACTTCTATTTTAAAAGGTAATCCAGCTTTTTGTTCGCATGGTAATCAGCTACGCGATTTCCTCTATGTTAAAGATGTCGCTTCTGCTTTTGTTAGCTTGCTAAATAGCGATGTTCAAGGCGCAGTAAATATTGCCTCTGGAGAGGCGATTGCCTTAAAAGAAGTTATCACAAAGATAGGAGAGAAGATCGGTAGATCAGAGTTGATTCGCTTAGGAGCTATCCCATCGTCAAAAGATGAACCTCCTATGCTCGTAGCCAATATTCAAAGGTTAACAAATGAAGTTAGATGGGCTCCAGGATATGATATTGATACAGGGTTAGATCAGACAATTGAATGGTGGAGAAATAATCTAGAAAAAAAGGTGGTCCATTGATAGCTTGTTCATTTTGCGGAGAAAAACCTGAAGTTTTATTTCAAGCAAAAGATCTTAATCGTAAGATCTCGAAAAAGAAATTTATTTATTCGCGTTGTCCGTCTTGCGATTTGATATCTATCTCCGAAATTCCTGATAATTTGGGGAGCTATTATGCCCAAGAATATTATCAGATACCTTCTTTGGATAAGTTAAAGAATATAGCTAAAGCTGAGAAATTTAAGATTGAAATGATAAAAAAATTTGTAACGTCTGGAGCTCTTCTTGAGATTGGGCCAGCTTTTGGTGTATTTGCATATCAGGCAAAAGAAGCTGGTTTTAAAGTCGATACCATAGAAATGAATGAAAGGTGCTGCAAGTATTTAGAGGAAGAAGTTGGCGTTAATGTTATAAAAAGTGACATGCCTCATAAAGCAGTAGAATCTATGGGAAAGCATGATGTTATTGCTATGTGGCATGTTCTAGAGCATCTCGCTAATCCTTGGGAAGCTTTAAGCGCATTGGCAAATAATCTGTCGCCTGGGGGGATGCTGGTTATCGCGACTCCGAATCCCCAGTCATTTCAGTTTAGACTTATGGGTGCTTATTGGCCGCATGCTGACGCGCCTCGCCATTTAAATCTTTTTCCAAGAAAAGTTCTTGAAGATTATCTAGAGAGACATGGATTGAAACTGGTTATGATAACGACAGACGATCATGGTGGCAGAAGCTGGAATAGGTTTGGCTGGCAACGTCTTTTGATGAATTGCTGTTCTGGAAAATTAACGCAGAGAATATGTTTTGTGATTGGTTATCTTGTGAGCTTTCCAATGGCTTTGTGGGATCGAAAAAAGTTTGAAGGGTGTGCCTATACAGCTATTTTCCAAAAAAAGGTGGCTGAATGAAGTTTTCTGTTCTTCTTCCTACACGTAATGGTGGGCAGTTTTTAAAAGATTGTATTAGCTCTATTCTTGATGAGCCGTATGAAGATATGGAGCTTGTTGTGTCAGATAATGCAAATACTGATGAAACGCAAGATATTCTTAAATCCTTTGCCAATGATTCACGTCTAAAGGTTCTAAGGCTAGACGCTCCAGTTGGTGTTACTGAAAATTGGAATAATGCTCTTAAGGCGAGCTCGGGAGATTATTTTTTAATGATGGGTGACGATGACTGTCTTCTGCCGGGATATTTTAAGCGCATGGAAGATACGTTAAGAAAATATGATGATCCAGATTGCGTAATTTATAATGCGTATACTTATATTGCTCCAGGGGCTATTAACAACAGAGAAAGTTATTATAATAAACGGCATTTCAAGTTTGGTCCTGATTTTAAAAAAGAGGGACTAGTTTCTTTTGAGCAGCGATTTTCGATTGTTCGAGATATGTATCGTTTTAGGGTGCGAATTCCGTTGAACATGCAGACAACGCTTGTTTCTCATCGTGCGGCTGAAAAGTATATTAAGGGGGATGTTTTTCACCCACCCTTTCCAGACCATTACGCATTAAACGCATTGCTCTTAAGCGATGCGCGATGGGTTTATTTACCAGAAAACTTGCTTGTTGTTGGCGTGTCTCCAAAATCATTTGGCCATTTTGTGTACAGCAATAAACAGGATAAAGGGTTGATCTATCTTGGCGTAGGAGCTGATTTTAAGGGTTGTTTACCAGGCAATGAGTTAATAAACCATATGCACACATGGCTTAATTTTCTGAAAATTGATTATGACGACAAGCTGAAGGGCATAAATATAAGTCGGGCAAATTATGTGAGGCGGCAGGTATATTATTGGTGTAGGCAATATGGCTCTGGCATAATTACATTTAATAATTTTGTGGCAAGAATTGCAAAGCTATCTTTTTTAGATTGGACTTGGCTGTTTCTTTCTATCGTAGATAGCGAGAGCTGGAAACATATGTTTCGCATGTTGAATATTTGTAAGAAGAATGATCCCCGGAGAATTTGGCGTGGCCTTTCTCCTATGGGCGGAGTCTTAAATATTAGAGAATTTAGGGCATGGATAATTAGGAAAGACAAGAATAATGAATAATGATTTTGCCAGATTGAGAATTGGATATGTGCCGTATTCCGTTTATTTGAGCCGACCAGGAGATAGGAGGAGATTTTGTTATTATGCAAACAAAAGAAATATAAAGTTTGAAATAGCTGATCCTTTTAAGGATTATGATATTGTTGTTGTTACGCAGAAAGGTGATCTTGGTGTTTGGAGCAATTATCGTAAAGGAAAGGCAAAAATTGTTTACGATTTTATCGATTCATATCTTGCTATTCCTCGCTATGATTTAAAAGGAATTCTTAGGGGATTAGCTAAAGTTGTTGCTGGAGAGAATCGATATCTGAAATTAAATTATTGGAAAGCTATCGAGCAAATGTGTCAGAGATCGGATGCTGTTATATGTAGCACAGAAGAACAAAAGCAAGATATCTCAAAGTTTTGTAAAAATGTACATATTGTCCTCGATTTTCATAGTAGTGTTGTTCAAGAAGTCAAACAGGATTATTCCTGTAGGGATATTTTTAATTTTGTTTGGGAAGGGTTGCCATGCAACATCAGATCATTTTATGAAATCAATGATGTTCTAATGAAATTAAGTGAAAAAAAGAAAGTGGCACTGCATATTGTGACTGATCTTGAGTATTATAAATATGCAGGTAGATATGGGCATCAACAAACATCTGCATTAACAAAAAAATTATCTTGCGATGTTCATTTGCATGAATGGAACGAGAAAACTTGTTCAGATCTTATCAGAAAATGTGATTTAGCACTTATTCCAATATCTTTAAATGATTCATTTGCTGTTGGTAAGCCTGAAAATAAATTGTTGTTATTTTGGCGCATGGGCATGCCGGTTGTCGTGTCTTCGACTCCAGCATATGAGAGAGCCATGCAGCAGTGCGGCTTATCAATGACTTGCCGGACAAAAAGCGAATGGATAGAAACCTTGGTAAAGTATATAGATGATGAGAATGCTCGTCGTGAAGCAGGAGCACGTGGTCTTATCTTTGCCGAGAAGTATTATAGTGAAGAAATTATTTTAGATCGCTGGGATAAAGTTTTCTTATCGCTTGTATAGAGTGAAAGTTTTTGGAGGCCATTTCTTGACTAGAATCAGTATGCCTAAGTTCGGGTAATTATTATGAATAACGAATTTAAGGATTTATGGAGAATTTGGGTCGCAGCTTTTCTGTATACTTGCATTGTTAGTGCATTTATACAATTTATTTTACTTCCCGTTTTTTTAACAGATCTGCATGCAGGTGGTGGATTGTTTATTGGGCTCCCCGATTGCCTAGGATTTTATCGACTTGCAGCTGAGTTGGCTGAAAAGATAAGAACGTTTGGATGGGCAGCATGGGAATTTCGTCCCCAAGGTCAGGCGCCGGCAGGCATAGCAGCCTTTATATTTGCATTAACTTGGAGCAAGCTGTGGATTTTGATTCCGCTAAATGCTGTTTTGCACGCGAGTGCGTTTTTGGTATTATTTCAGATTTTAAATCGATTTATTAAGAATCAAGCTAGGGCGCTTTTGTGCGCATTGCCTTTTCTTCTTTTTCCTTCTAGCTTGCAATGGACTTCTCAGCTTCATAAGGACGGTTTTAGCATTTTAGGATTCTTATTGTTTTTGAAGGGCATTGTATTGCTGTCAAGAGCAGAAGGCATGGGGGCTAAGCAGCAATTTTACCATTTTTTTCGTGGATTACTTTCTAGTATCTGTGGGATTATGCTGATGTGGATTGTACGTCCTTATTTATTAACGATTGTTGGGCCTTTTATAATTATGCTCTTTTGTTTTCTATCGTTTGTTTTTTTAATTAAAAAGCTTAGAAACGAAACATCATGGCTAAAAATATTCTTCTTTTTTCTATCTTTCTTTCTTATGCTTTTTATTTTATTACAAGAAAAAAGTCTAAGTTCAATTGATTTTAAGGGGGACTTTGTAGGATCGGAAGAAATAAAAGCTGAGAATGAGACTTTGATGAAGCATGGTGGCTCAGAAAATTATTGGCAGGGTTCATTTAGACTTCCAGATTTTATTGAAAGAAAAGCTTCTTCTTTGTCTCAGGTCAGAAAAGGTTTTCAGTTTTCCCCCTCTGAAGCTAAAAGCAGTATTGATCAAAACATCGGATTTAGAAGCGTTAAAGATATAGTGGTCTATCTACCTCGAGCAACCCAGATAGCCTTGTTAGCGCCGTTTCCTAATCAATGGTTTGCTCAAAGCAGCTCTCCCGGAGGTTCTTTTATGCGGAAAATATCCGCATTTGAGATGATGGTGGTATATTTTGCTTTAATATTCTTACCGTATGCTATTTGGCATTGGCGTAAACGCATTGATTTCTGGATTATTTTATTATCTTGTATATACATGATGCTTGTTTATGGGCTAGTTTTTTGCAACATAGGTTCCTTGTATCGAATGCGATACGGATATATTTCGATTTTAGTGGCTTTAGGGATTGCGGGATTTATTGTTTTTTTTGAAAAGCTTAAGGCCAAGAGGAGTAAGTAGATCATGTGTGGCATTGTTGGATTTATAGACCCATCGTGGCGTAAAAAGTCGCAACAACTTGATTATTTTGTAACTTTGATGGCTGATACCTTGCGTCATAGGGGACCTGATGACCAAGGTATATGGATCGACGAAAACAATGGCGTTGCGTTTGGTCATCGACGTTTATCCATCATAGACCTTTCTCAGGAAGGGCACCAGCCTATGGTGTCTCGCGACGGAAGGTACATCATCGTCTTTAACGGAGAGGTTTATAATTTTAAAGCATTGCGTAAAGATTTGGAATTGCATGGCGTTCAATTTCTTGGCCATAGCGACACCGAGGTTGTACTTTCAGCGATTAGCCATTATGGGCTGGAAAAGGCTATGGCAAAATTCAACGGGATGTTCGCATTTGCTTTATGGGATCGGAGCGATAAAATCCTTTATTTGTGTCGAGACCGCCTCGGTGAAAAGCCTCTTTATTATGGGTTTATCAACAATAGTTTTGTTTTTGCCTCAGAGCTTAAAGCATTTGCAGAGTTTCCTGGATTTGATAAAGAGATAAATCGACAAGCTGTTGCTTCTTATCTTAGATATAATTGTATTCCTGCGCCACATTCAATATTTAAGAATATAAGAAAACTTTTTCCTGGAGAATTGTTAGAATTTGATAGCGTATCTCAGGACATTAAAACTCATTTTTATTGGTCCGCTTCGAATGCCGCGATGGCTTTTGATGCAACGAATAAATTGAGAACTTTTGAGGACATGTTGCGAGAAGGAAAGTTTCTTCTTAAAGATGCTGTTAAGATAAGAATGGAGTCGGATGTTCCCCTTGGAGTTTTTCTTTCTGGAGGCATTGATTCTTCTTTGATCACTGCGCTAATGCAGGAGCAAAGCACTGTTCCAATTAAGACATTTACAATTGGATTTGATGATCAGCGATACAATGAAGCGCAAGACGCTAAACAAGTCGCTGAATATTTAGGTACAGATCATACATGTTTTCATGCGACAGCTAAAGACGCTTTGAAAGTGATTCCTGAGTTGCCTAAAATTTATGATGAACCATTTGCAGATTCTTCACAGATTCCAACCATTTTAGTTTCAAGACTGGCTAAACAACATGTTACGGTGTGTGTTTCTGGAGACGGAGGAGATGAGATATTCGGAGGTTATAACAGACATGTTTGGTTGGATAAGATTTGGAAGAAAATAGAGCTAGTGCCTCATGGAGTCCGACGGTCATTATCAAGTTTTCTTTCTATTTGCTCACCAGATAAATTTGAGGCTGGCTTTGAGAGCTTAAAACAGATTCTTCCTGAGCAGCTCAGAGTGCGAAGTCCTGGAATAAAGTTTCAAAAGTTTTTGGATTGCTTGGCAGCTTTAAATGAAGATGAGGCGTATTTGAATTTAACATCCCACTGGAAGAATTCTGAGGAAGTTGTTTTAGGAGATTTTAATAGATTAGAAAGATTTGCAGGCCTTTCATCCATGGATTCCTTGGGAGATTTAAAAAGACAAATGATGTATTGTGATATGACCAATTATCTTCCCAATGATATTTTAACTAAAGTTGATAGGGCAAGCATGTCTGCGAGCTTGGAATCTCGAGCAGTTTTCTTGGATCACCGGCTGGTCGAATATGCGTGGAAGCTGCCGACGGATGTGCTTATTAATAAAAATGGGTCAAAGTTAATCCTGAGAAATATTTTGAGCAAATATCTTCCAGCAACTTATTGGGAAAGGCCAAAAATGGGATTTGCTGTTCCTCTTGATGATTGGCTGAGAGGGCCGTTAAAAGATTGGGCAGATGACCTTCTTTCAAGTGATTATCTGAGAAGGAAAGGTTTTTTTGATCATAAGATAATATCGCAGAAATGGCAAGAACATAAGAAAGGTTCCAGGAACTGGCAATTCGAATTATGGGATATCCTGATGTTTAATGCTTGGTTAGAGTTTAATCATATCAATTCATGAAAATTTTCTTTGTTTCTAATCTTTCATGGAGTCTTTATAATTTCCGTCGTGGATTGATGATGGAAGTCAAAAAGCGTGGACATGAAGTCGTTTTCTGCGCGGTGCATGATGACTATACTTCAAGACTTGAACAAATGGGTTTTAGGTACATCCCGATTTCTTTAGATCGGAAAGGTATAAATGTTTTTAAAGATCTGCTTTTATTCTTTTCTTTGATTAGGATATATATAAAAGAGAGGCCTGATTGGATCTACCACAACTCTATTAAGCCAAATATTTATGGATCTATGGCTGCTTTTTTTTCTCGCTGTCGTTGCATTAATACTATCTCAGGCTTGGGATATTTATTTATTAGAAAAACATTTTTATCTGAAATTGTGAAAATGTTTTACAAGGTAGCAGGATTTTGCGCCAAGAAGACATTTTTTCAGAACAAGGACGACCTAAATCTTTTTGTGAGTCAAAGATTGATTAACTCCAAGAAATGTCAGTTAGTTGCCGGTTCTGGAGTTGATGTGGATTTTTTCAGACGTAATAATAGGCAAGACCCTGCACTTGCTAAAGAAAGCTTTGCTTTTCTTTATCTGGGGAGAATCCTATGGGACAAGGGAATAGGCGAGCTCATTGCAGCTATTCGAGCTTTGCGAGAAAAGTATCCTTTTGTTAAGGTTGGTTTTCTCGGTATGATCGATGAAGGAAACCCAGCTGGTATCAGTAGGATCCAGGTTCAAGAATGGCAGAAGGAAGGGATTGTTGAATATTTAGGAAATACCGATGATGTTAGGCCGTATCTAGAAAATTGTGACTGCGTTGTTCTTCCTTCTTATCGAGAGGGAACTCCAAGGTCCTTGTTGGAAGCAGCTGCGATGGAATTACCCGTTATTGCCACCGATGTACCTGGTTGTCGAGATGTTGTTGAAGAAGAGTCGACTGGATTTTTAGTTCAAGCAAGGGATGTGGATGATTTATCTAAAGCAATGGAGGAAATGGTCAGAATGTCGCCCACTCAACGCATCGAAATGGGAAAAAGAGGCCGATCTAAAATAATTAAGGAATATAATGAGAAATTAGTTATAGATGCGTATTGTAGCCGGGCAAGCTTATAACACTTTCAATAAACATGAAACGTTTCTTTGATTTAATTTTATCTGTAATTTTAATCATATTACTTGCTGTCCCTATGATCGTCATTGCGTTATGGATCAAGGGGAGGTCCAAAGGTCCTGCCATTTTCTGGACAGACCGCATTGGCCGTAATAATGTGATCTTTAAAATGGCTAAATTTAGAACGATGCGTATCGATACACCTCAAGTGGCAACGCATTTGATGGAGAATCCGCAGCAGTATCTGATCCCCGGAGGAGAAGCTTTGCGCAAATACAGCCTCGATGAATTGCCGCAATTATTCAATGTTTTAAAAGGCGATATGAGTTTTGTGGGGCCCAGGCCAGCACTTTTCAACCAAGATGATCTGGTGGCCTTGCGCACGAAGAAGGGTGTACATGTTCTTGTTCCAGGTATAACAGGCTGGGCTCAAGTTAATGGCAGAGATGACCTACCTATTCCCGTTAAAGTTTCTTTTGATGAATATTATCTTAAGCATCGATGTTTTTGGCTTGATCTGCGTATTCTTTTTCTCACCGCTTGGAAGGTTGTGAAAAAGGAGGGCGTGCGGCATTAAGAGAAGCTTGCAAAGAGTGAAATGTGAACAGCAAAGCATGAAAAGTACATGGTATTTAGTGTTTAGAGCTTAGAAGTTAGTGTTTTGTGTTATGTAAAGGAGAGCAGTACAGATCTTTTTTCATGACCAAGATCCTTTCTAATCATTTTTATCGAGAGATCCTCACAAAGATCCAGCAGCAGATCTTAGAGGGCAAGCGCAATATCGAGGAATCCTACCGCCTGCAAGTCTTGCAAACCCATTGGAATATCGGAAAGATCCTGGAAGAGCCCTTCGCGGGCGATTTTGAGAACAGCAGCGAGCGCGCGCGCATGATCGAGCGGCTGTCTAAAGACCTGGAGCGCCCAACAAGTTTTTTCTACGATCTATCCAAATTTTACCGTTTTTATCCCTCTCTGCCGACAACACCTTTGACCTGGAGCCATTATTCCGATCTGATCCGCGTTGATGACGCGCGTCAGCGTCAGCGATTCGAACAGCAGGCGATCAGAGAGGGGTTGTCATCCCAAAAATTATATCAGCTGATCTTTATGGATAAGATCACCCAGGAAAAGAAAAAAGAGGCGGGCCAGCTTACGGCCTTAGCCAAGCCCGGAGAGCTGGCTTGTGTGCGCGGCAAGCTTTATCGTTATCGGTGCTTGTTCCGTAAAGATATCTCATGTCAACCGCGTCAGGCCCTTGTGGATATGGGTTTTGGGATCTTGCGCAAAGTGGATATTCCTGACTGGCAGACAAACCGAAGTCCTGTGCCCGTGACGTCTTATAAGGACAAAGAGGGTTATTCTATCCGACGGGCCACAAAACATCCAGAGTATCTATACACATATAAAGCCACTATTGTTAAGATCGTGGACGCGGATACCTTGGTTTTGTATGTTGATCTGGGATTTGATTCGTGGATCGAACAAAAATTGCGCCTGCGCGGTATTGACGCGCCGGAGGTGTCAACCGTTTTAGGCATGGCGGCCAAAGAATATGTGCAAGAGATCTTTAACAAGGTTGATTGTGTTGTTTGCAAGACATACAGGGAAGATAAATACGGCAGGTATTTGGCGGACATCTTTTACTCGTTAACGGAAAAAGATCCCGAGATCGTGGCCCAACAGGGAACCTATCTTAATCAGGAGCTTCTTGAGCGGGGGTATGCAAAGCTTTATGAAGAGGAATAGAGGATGGAGTAGAGAGTATATAGCATTTAGTATGCAGTATTTAGAGTTTAGAATTTAGAGTTTTGTGTCTGGTATATAGTATCTGGTATTTAGTATTCAGGATTTAGTGTTTAGTATTTGATCCTTGGGGTGTAGGTGAAGCATAGATGTGCATATTTTTACATTCAAGATAGTTGATAATTTTCTAAAAGGATATAATATAACCTTATGCATATCAAGGCGTTGATCCTAAAATTCAGGCGGCCTTTGGCCATTTTTCTTCATTTGATATTGGTTCTTGCTGCCTATCTTTTAGCGTTTTATCTACGGTTTGATTTCAAGCTTGATCACGGGTATTGGCCGGTGATCTGGCGAACCCTTCCGTTTCTTTTGATCATTAAATTCCTGCTTCTTGCGTACCACAGTCTTTTTTCAGGGCTTTGGAAATATGCCGGCATCGATGATATCTGGAGAATTGCCAAGGCCAATTTTTTATCGACCATCATTTTTGTTGCAGGGTTAAAATTGTTTTTTCCAAGAACCGGCCTTCCTCGTTCGGTCATCGTCTTAGACTGCATCATCAGCTTTTTTTTAATGGCCGGGGTCCGTTTCGCGGTTCGTTTTTTTCGTGAACGATTTCGTCCCATGTTCACCAGGAAGAGAAAAAAGGTCTTGGTCGTTGGCGCTGGCGAGGCAGGCGTTTTGGTGTTACGCGAGGCGCGCAACAACCCTCAGGCAAATATTGATGTCATAGGCTTTGTTGATGATGATCCGCATAAAAAGAATCTTTGTATTCAAGGTGTTAGGATCCTGGGTGGGCGCCATGATATCCCGGCTCTTGTTGAGCGTTATGAGGTCGAAGAGATCGTCTTGGCTATTCCTTCAGCCAAGGGTGAAGAGATCCGCAGCATTATCTCATGCTGTCAGATCCCGTCCATTAAGATCCGCATTGTCCCAGGCTTGCAAAAAATATTAAGCGGTGAGCAAGAGGTAAAGCCTCGGGCCATCACGCCTGAAGATCTCCTCGGCAGAGAAACCGTTCACGTGGATGAGCAGACGATCAGCACGTATCTTAAGGGCAAGGTCGTTTTGGTCACGGGCGCGGGAGGATCGATCGGATCGGCTTTATGCAAGCAGATCGCGCGTTTTGAACCCCAAGAGATCATCTTGTTTGATCACAATGAGAATGACGTATATTTCTTAACGATCGATTTTCTTACCAAACATCCTCATATTCGTTTTACAACTGTTATTGGGGATATCAAGGACGTTGGCGTGCTCAAGCATGCCTTTTCTCGTTATAAGCCTCAGGTTGTTTTTCATGCCGCCGCGCATAAGCATGTTCCGCTATTAGAGGAAAATCCTGCCGCGGCCGTTAAGAATAATGTTTTAGGTACAGGCAACCTGATCTATGCCTCGCATCACTATAGGGTCGAACGCTTTATTCTGATCTCGACGGATAAGGCTGTCCATCCCTCCAGCGTGATGGGGGCTACCAAGCGTGTTGCCGAGATGCTTTTGCAGGCTAAGGCGAAGAAGAGCCGGACGAAATTTATGGCTGTTCGTTTTGGCAATGTCCTTGGTTCCGCGGGGAGCATTGTCCCGTTATTTTTAAAGCAAATTGAAGAGGGCGGCCCGGTCACGGTCACGCATCTGCAGGCCCAAAGGTACTTTATGAGCGTTCATGAGGCGGTTCTGCTTGTTTTGCAGGCGAGCGTGATCGGTCAGGGCGGAGAGATCTTTGTCTTGGACATGGGCGAGCAGATCAAAATAGTTGACCTGGCAAAAGAGTTGATCATTCTTTCCGGCCTTGTTCCGGAGAAGGACATCCAGATCTCATTTGTTGGGCTTCGCCCAGGGGAAAAGCTTAAAGAGGAGCTGTTCTTGAACAGAGAGCTGGACGCGGCAACAAAATACGACAAGATCTTTGTCGCCCCCGCGGATACTTTTGATATAAAAGCTTTACGGAAGAAGATCCGCGGCCTTTTGGCTTGCGCGCAAGCATATGATCACAAAAAGGTTCGGGAGCTTCTACAGCAGATCGTATCGGACGCTATAGATTAGAGTCCTGCCTTAGCACGTGCCGGGGCTGACCGGCCTGGCACAGATAGAGGGAGATTATCATACAGCGCCGCGGCACAAACTGCGCTATGATTATCTCTATATTCGGAGTCGAACTTTATTGTTGAACATTAAGATCTTGGCAAGGACGATCCTTGTCGTTATTGCTAAGCCTGGAAGTTGAGGAAGATATTGTTAAAGGGGGTTGCATGACAGGATTTTTTAGGTCGGCTTGCGATTTTTTTTTAGAAAAAAGAATTGTTTTGGCTGGATTCCTTGAAAAAGCGCTTGTCTTGAATATTTGCTCGTTCGTCCTTTTTAGTCCATTTAGCGCTGTCTTTTCTAAGATCTCTTTTTTTTGGAGTTCGCTTTTTTGGATCAGCTTAAACATCGTCCAGTATCGAAGTAAATTTTATCGGTATCTTATTCCAAGCACAACCCTTAATAAAAGTTTGGCTGTGTTCCTTGCCGTTGCCTTGGCATCCGTTTTGTTCAGCGTTGATCCGTATCATAGCCAGAAGATCTTTTTTCAAAGGTATCTTTTTTATGTCATTTTCTTTTGGATCACGTATGGCGTTACTTCACGATCGCGGCAGAATTTTTTGTATCTCACATTTTCGATCCTTGCTTTGGCAACGATCGTTGGAGCGGGAGGGTTGTTCGATCATTTTAGACTTGCCCCAGAGAGACTCTTTAGTGTCTTTGGACAGCAGATCAATCTGGCGGTTTATCTGTGCTTTCTTTTTCCTTTTAGTTTGGTTGTTTTTCTTAATCAGGAAAAAAAATTTTTTAAATTATGGGGATTGGTCAATATCGTTTTGCTTTATCCTGTTTTGGTCTTTCACGCGTCAAGGACAGTGTGGATCGTCATCATCCCTGTTGCTTTGTTGATCTGCTTTCTTAAGGACAGAAGATCTTTCTTTTTTTTCTTAGCCGTGGTTATCGCGACACCAGCGTTTATGTCGAGTCTTCAAAAAGAGAGGGCAAAAACCGTTTTGGACGTTTTTCCGGCGCTCGCTTCCTATGAATCGCAAGGCACTGCCGACCAGCCCGCCGTTCACCCACGCATCGAATCTCTGCATCAGCGTATAGATCTGGCAAATTCCGCGTTTGCGATGTTCAAAAAACAACCTCTCCTTGGTGCCGGACCGGGAATGTTCGAGAAACTGCACAAACCTGGCCCTGGATGTGATCCTCACATTCACACGCATGTCATTTATCTTGAGATCCTCTCTGAGATGGGCTTGGCTGGTCTTCTGGCCTTTTTTATGATCATTACGATGTTCTTAAAAAAGTTTTTCAATGATTTTCTGTCTTGGCTAAGAAAGGGAAGCCTTGAATATTCTATTTTTGCAGGGTTAGGATCTGCTATTTTTATTGTTCTGCTTTGTAACTTAGGTATCTCGAGCATCCTTGTGGGGTTTCAGGATGCGGCTATGTTCTGGCTTTTTATGGCCATGGGTATCAATGAAAAGGTTTTAGGTCGTGAATAATAACGATTTAGGATATCAACGGTCAGCAATGACGCGCATTCGGGAATTCTTGAGAATGGATCGCTTTCGAGCTGCCAATATTGCCGGAAAACTTGTTGAGTATGGTTTTTATGGGTTGATATTCTTTCTTCCGATCTCCAAAGCTTTGATAGAGACATGCGCGGGTTTTATTTTGTTAGGGTTTCTGATCCGCAAAAGCATCAGCAAAGATCTCTCGAGCTTTAAGTCGGACGCGGGGATCTTTTGGCTTCTTTTGATCTTTTTTGTGTTCAACGCGATGTCGCTGGCCAATAGCGGGCCATTGTTGGGCAAGGGGATAAAGACATTGTTTTGTAAGTGGTTAGAATATTTTCTTCTTTTTGCGATCGCTATCGATCATTTTAAAAGAGCAAGGTCGATCAAACGATTCATTTATGTCTTTGTTTTTGGCGCCGCGCTTGTTGGGCTATCGGCTTTGAGCCAGAAATTCTTTGGGTTTGAGTTTTTCAGGCAAAGGCCTATCGCTGGAGGTATTGTGACCGGCCCTTTTGAGAATCCGAACAGCTTTTCGCCTTATTTGGTCATTTGCTTGTGTGTTGTGATCGCCTTGGCATCTTGGAAATGGCCAAGAAAAGCTTTGAATTTTTCTTTGTTGGGCGTTGGACTGATCTTGTTGGTCGGGCTTCTTTTTACTTTTTCTAGAGCTGGATGGTTGGGGTTTGTAGCTGGATCAGTAGTGATGATGTTTTTGTTTGATAAAAAGAAATTATTGCTGTCTCTTTTTGCGGTCTTTGTTCTCAGCTTGCTTTTGTTCTTTCCTTTTACGCAGAGGCTTGTGTATTCTTTTCGCGCTGGATGGGATTCGGAAAGATTCATTATTTGGCGTGAAAGCATCACGATGATCCAGGAAAATCCATTCTTAGGTAAAGGCTTGGGAACCTATATGGACCACTCGAAGAAAGATATCGCAAGCGACGTCGGAAGTCATTACGCGCATAATTGTTATTTGCAGATGTGGGCGGAGACGGGGATGTTCACCTTGCTGACTTTCTTGTTGCTGGCAGGGTTTGTCCTTTATCGCGGGATACGGATCAGCCTCAGGAGCAAGGATGATGACCTGGGCATTCTTTTAGGCGGGCTGACAGCGGGGCTTTTTGGGTTTTTAGTGGCCAGCTTCTTTGATACGCAACTTTATTCTTTGCAGCTGAGCGTTCTGTTTTGGGTGATGCTGGGGGTGGCCGTGGCGCTGGAGCGTATCCTTTTGCATAAACAATTGCAAGAATAGAGTAAAATAAGTCATAGGTTTATCAGACCTGATACGTTATAATCCATGCTATGAAGATCGTTAGGGAAAATATTGTGCTCGATGAAAATTTAGCGATGATCCAGCACAAACAATTAGCTTCTGGCGGCTGGCAGCGTCTATCTTTTACGCGGCCCGGAAAGATCGTTAGAAAGTAACGTCCATGATATCCAACAAAAAGATCATTGTTGTCCTGCCGGCGTATAACGCGGAAAAGACCTTAGAGCGCACCTGCGCGGAGATCTCGCGGGATGTCGTTGATGAAGTGATCCTCGTTGACGACCGCTCAAGCGACAAGACCGTGGAGCTGGCTAGGACACTTGGATTGACCGTCGTTGTTCATCCTAAAAACCTTGGTTATGGCGGCAACCAGAAGACCTGCTACAAAGAAGCCTTAGCGCGTGGCGCGGATATCGTTGTGATGCTGCATCCGGATTATCAATATCCGCCTAAGCTCGTCGGACCCATGGCGTCTTTGATCGCTACGGGGATGTTCGATGTGGTTTTGGGCTCACGTATTCTTGGAGGCTACGCCCTTAAGGGTGGCATGCCTTTTTATAAGTACGTTGCTAATCGTTTATTGACGGCGCTTGAGAATGTCTGCACAGGCCAGAAGCTTTCGGAGTATCACACCGGCTTTCGCGCGTATTCCAGGGAAGTTTTGGAGCGGGTTGATCTTGCGAGGAATTCGGATGATTTTGTTTTTGATAATGAGATCTTAACGCAGGTGTTTTATTTTGGCTACCGTATCGGGGAGATCAGCGCGCCATGCTCGTATAATCAGGATTGTTCCTCGATCAGTTTTCAACGAAGCGTTATCTATGGGTTGGCGGTCTTGCGCACGACCCTTCGCTATGTTTTGGCCAAGGCAGGACTGCGTTTTGATCCGATGTTCACCTCTTTGAAGGGCTGATCTTTCGAGCCTGCGGCCTTAAGATCGCGGCAGTTGCTTCATTGACAAAATAATAGAAATATATATAATAATCCTAATTTTGTTGGCCTCGTTGTTAACCTTTTTTATCGAAATTTTATCCAAAAAGGGAAGGTTTTTATGAATAAAATGACGGTCAAAGATATTGATGTCAAAGGCAAAAAGGTCATTATCCGTGCGGATTTTAACGTCCCTCTGGATAAGGGCTTAAAGATCACCGACGATCGACGCATCCAAGAATCCCTGCCCACGATCAAATACATCCTGGAAAAAGGCGCTGACAAGGTTATCTTGATGAGCCATTTGGGGCGTCCTGATGGGGCGGTGGTCGAGAGTATGCGCTTGGCACCGGTGGGAAAGCGCATTGAAGAGCTTTTAAAGCAAAAAGTCCTCATCCTCAATGAGTGTGTTGGCGATAATGTCAAAGCAGCGATCAGCGCTGCGAGCGAGAAGATCGTCCTGTTAGAGAACCTTCGCTTCCACAAAGAAGAAGAGAAAAATAATCCTGAATTCGCGAAGAAACTCTCAGAGCTCGCGGATATTTATGTCAATGACGCGTTCGGGACCGCGCATCGCGCGCATGCCTCCACAGAAGGCATCGCCAAATATTTACCCGGCGTGGCGGGGTTTTTGATCGAGAAAGAGATCCAGTATCTGGGTCAGGCGGTCGAAAATCCAACGCGGCCTTTTGCGGTCATTTTAGGTGGGGCCAAGGTGTCGGATAAGATCATGCTCGTCGAGAATCTGCTCGCTAAAGCCAACGCGCTTTTGATCGGCGGCGGTATGGCGTACACATTTTTAAAGGCGAAGGGTGAGGGGATCGGCAGTTCTAAGCTTGAGGCGGATAAGGTCGACGTGGCCAAGGCATTGCTAGAAAAAGCGGCCAAGATGAATGTCGTGATCGAGCTTCCGGTCGATCATTTGGTCGTGGAAAAGTTTGACAAGCCCGAGACTAAAAAGATCGTGGCTCAGATCCCTGACGGGTGGATGGCGGTCGATATCGGGCCAAAGACACAGGAGAATTTTAACAAGATCTTATCAGCGGCCAAGACCATTGTCTGGAACGGGCCGGTGGGGGTTTTTGAAACGGACGCGTATGCCCAGGGTACAAAGGCCGTTGCGCAGCATTTGGCGGGGTTGAAGGGCGCGGTGACCATCGTCGGCGGTGGGGATTCGGCGGCGGCCGTGAGCAAGTTTGGCGTGGAGGAATCCATGACGCATATTTCTACCGGCGGAGGGGCGTCGTTGGAGTATTTAGAAGGCAAAAAACTTCCCGGCATCGTGGCGTTAAAGGAGAAAATTTAAGGAAGTCCCTGTTCGGCTACTGGGTCGCTGATCCAATTTTCTTTAGCGTGAATTAAGGTGAAATTGGGACGTGCCAATTTCTTCTAAGGAAAATCAAGGTGAATCGGCTCAGCCTCACGGGATAAATTCGCGTGGCTGACTTGATGATCGCCTTGCGGCTACATAAGTCAGACGCTCATTTAATAAGAAAGGTTGTCATTGTGAGAAAAATTATAATCGCAGGAAATTGGAAATTAAATAAGAATATTAAGGAAGCTGTGGAGTTGGTCAACGATCTGAAGGCGCGCTGCGCTGGCGTGACAGACGTGGACATTGTTGTGTGTCCGGTCTTTACCGCGCTTTCCAAGGTCGCGGAAGCTTTGAAGGGAACGAATATCGGCTTGGGAGGCCAGGACCTTTATTGGCAGGACGCGGGAGCGTTTACCGGTGAGGTGTCAGCACCGCTGCTAAAGGATGCCGGCTGTCAGTACGTGATCATCGGACATTCGGAGAGACGACAATTTTTTGGCGAAACTAACGAAACGGTGAACAACAAGATCAAGGCGGCCTTGGCGCACGGTTTAATTCCGATCGTTTGTGTGGGTGAGAATTTAGCGGAGCGCGAGTCCGGCAAGACTTTTGCCGTTGTGCAGGACCACGTCGAGAATTCTTTGAAAGGGTTTAGCGCGCAGGAAACAGAAAAAATGATCGTTGCTTACGAGCCGGTCTGGGCGATCGGCACGGGCAAGACCGCGACCCCTGCGCAGGCCCAGGAAGTCCACAGTTTTATTCGAAAGTTGTTAGAAAAAATGCACGGCCAGGCGGTCGCGAACGCTGTGCGAATTCAGTACGGTGGCAGTGTTAAGGCGGAAAACACCCGCGAGTTACTTTCCCAGCCCGACATTGACGGGGCGCTGGTCGGCGGCGCGAGCTTGAAAGGCGACTCGTTCGCCGGGATCGTTCAAGGGGCACTGGCCCAATAAAGAGGAGAAAATATGTACACATTTGTTTTGATCGTTCACGTTCTTGCTTGCCTTCTGTTAATGGCCGTTGTTTTGATGCAGTCGGGTAGAGGCGGCGGTTTGACAGAAGCGTTCGCTGCGGCGGAGTCTGTTTTTGGGCCCAAGACCAACGTGCTGCTGGTCCGCGCGACCACGATCATTGGGATCGTGTTCCTGGTCACGTCCTTAAGCTTGGCGTATTTATCGGCTCAGCGCGACAAATCCCTTTTGTTAGCGGACAGAGAGGTCGAACAAACGATCGACCCTGACAAGCTTTTTGACGAGGCTTCAAAGAATGCCCAAACTATTGAAATTAACGCGGCAGTTCCAGCCGACGACGTCCGTGAACAGCCCGTGGCTCAATAAGAAATTCCCTTTTCTTTCGCTGAACAAAAAACTACTAACAGGCTTAGTAGTTTTTTTGTTGTCTTTGGCTGCGTGCGTTGTTTGCGCGCAAGAGCAACCGCCGCGCCGTCACGGTGGGCAAGTAGTGTTCGCCACCAGCTCTGACCCAAAATCCTTTAATCCGATCACGGCCCAAGAAACTTCCTCAACGGTCGTGATCAGCCACGTCTTTGAAGGTCTGACCCGCACCAACGCTGTCACTCTGGCCGTGGAACCGTGCTTGGCCGAAAAATGGACGATCAGCCCTGACGGGCTGGTGTGGACCTTTGCCTTGCGCCAGGACGTCCTTTGGTCCGACGGAAAACCCTTTAGCGCCGCGGACGTCCTTTTTACCTTTAACGAACTTATTTACAACCCTGACATTCCGTCCTCGGACCGTGATATTTTCACGATTGACGGAAAACAGATCCTCGTTGAAAAGCTCGACACGCACACGGTCCGCTTTACCTTGCCAATGAAATTCGCGCCTTTCTTGCGCTCGTTGGGAACTTCCATTTTGCCTGAGCATAAGCTCGCGTCTGCTGTTTCCGCGGGCCGTTTTAATTTTACCTGGGGTATTGACACACCCGTGCGGGAGATCGTGGGCACAGGCCCGTACGTCCTGGCGCAATACGCGCCGGGCCGGCAGATCGTGCTTGAGGCCAACCCGCATTATTGGCGAAAGGAACCGAGCGGCCAGCGCCTGCCGTACATTCAACGGATCATTTTCTTGATCGTGCCCAACCAGGACGTGGCTTTGCTGAAATTCTTAGACGGGGAAGTAGATTCTACTTCTGTGCGGGGCATGGATTATTCTATTTTAAAACCTTTGGAGAAGAAAAAAGATTTCACGGTGTACGACCTGGGCTCAGCGTTTTCCAGTAATTTCTTAGTCTTTAATCAGAATTCGCGCCTTAACCCTAAGACACAAAAACCGTTCGTTGACCCGGTCAAGCTGTCGTGGTTTTCCAATGTTCATTTTCGAAGGGCCGTGGCGCACGCGATCGATAAGCAAAGGATCATCGAGATCGTCATGAACGGCCTGGGCTATCCGCAAGACGCGGCGGAAAACCCCAACAATATTGCTTTTTATAATCCGGATGTTGTCCGTTATGAATATGATCTATCGAAAGCAAAACAGATCCTCGCGCAAGAGGGTTTTGTGGACCGCGACAAGGACGGCATCTTAGAGGATGCTCAGGGCCATAGGGTGGAGTTCAATTTGTACACCAATTCGGATTCCAACGAACGCTTGCAGATCGCCGCGATCATCCGTCGGGACCTGCAGCTCTTGGGGATAAAGGTCAACTTTTTAGGCTTGGAATTTAACAGTATCGTTTCTAAATTGATGGCGAATTATGAGTGGGACGCGATCGTTCTAGGATTGACCGGAGGGCTGGAGCCTCATTTTGGAAAAAATGTTTGGGTGTCCAACGGCCAGCTGCATTTTTGGAACCCAGGCCAGCCTGTCCCCGCGACTGCCTGGGAGAAAAGAGTTGATGAGATCTTTACGGAAGGCGTGCAGATCTTAGATGATGCCAAGCGTAAACCCTTGTATGATGAATGGCAGTTGATCGTCTCCCAACAGCTGCCGCTCATTTACACGGTCTTTAACGCGAGCCTTGTGGCTGTGCGCAACAAATTTGAGAATTTAACGCCGTCGAAATTTGGCGGGATCTTTCATAATCTCGAGGAACTATACCTTAAACCATCTTATCGCAACCGATGATCAAATTCATTATTCGCCGCATAATTGTTTCGTTGCCGCTCTTGCTGGGGATCTCATTTATGACCTTTTTGCTGATCACGGTCACGCCTGGCAATTTCTTTGACACGCTTAAGATGGACCCCCGCGTTTCTCCGGACACGATCGCCCATTATGAAAAACTTTACCACTTGGACAAGCCCCTCTTAGAGCAATACCTGGTCTGGCTGAAAAATATCCTTAAATTTGATCTGGGGTATTCATTTTATTACAACACTCCGGTCGTGGACATCATGAAGGTTAGGCTGTGGAATACCTTTCTTCTGTCCATAAGCAGTTTGATCTTAACGTGGGCTTTGGCGATCCCCTTGGGGATCATCATGGCCGTATACCGCAATCGCTGGATCGATAAGATCCTGTCGCTAGGGTCGTTTTTATGCCTGTCGGTTCCCAGCTTCTTTTTTGCCATCCTTTTTCTTTACGCGGTTTCTGTCGTCGGAGGCTTGCCATTAGGCGGGATGCACAGTGTCCACGCTCAGGATCTTTCTTGGGGCCAGCGTTTTGTGGACCTATTGAGGCATTTGTTGATCCCAACGGTCGTCATTTCGCTGGGGTCGATCGCGGCGCTGCAAAGGGTAATGCGTGGCAATTTACTAGATGCCTTAGGCCAGCAATATATTTTAGCCGCACGGGCTAAGGGCTTGCCGGAAAATAAGGTCATCTTCAAACATGCTTTGCGTAACGCTATCAATCCGATGATCACGCTTTTGGGATATCATTTTTCAGGGCTTTTAAGCGGAGCCGCCTTGGTCGAGATCATATGCAGTTGGCCTGGTATCGGGGCCTTGATGCTCACGGCCGTTCGGGCCAAGGATGTTTATTTGGTGATGGCTAATATGATGATGGGAGGCGTTCTGCTTTTGCTCGGTAATTTATTAGCGGATATTTTATTAGCGTGGGCAGACCCGCGCATTCGTTATGAACAAAGATAAAAAACCCCTCAATCAGTTTCAAGCCGGCTACGCGGTCTTTGTGCGCAATCGCTGGGCGGTCTTTTGTTTGATCGTTTTAGGGCTGTTGTACACAACGGCGATATTCGCGGATTTTCTTTCGCCTTACCGTTATGATAATGAAGACCGCAGTTATTCCTTTTGTCCTCCCATGAAGGTCCATTGGAAAAATGAGCAAGGAGCTTTAAGCCGTCCGTATGTGTACGCGACTTCTTTTTCGTTCAATGAAGTTCATCGGCGTATCTATCTCGAGGATAAGGCCCAGAAGTTTTTTATCCGTCTTTTGCCCAAGGGCGATTCGTATCGTCTTTTAGGGGTGATCCCTTGGGATCGCCATTTGTTTGGCGTTGATAGCCCTGGGCGGCTTCATCTTTGGGGCGCGGATTCACGCGGACGTGATCTTTTTTCGCGGATCTTTTGGGGCGCGCGCATTTCGCTATCCATCGGGATCATTGGCGTCGCGATCTCTTTTGTTTTAGGGCTCTTGGTTGGCGGTATGGCCGGCTACTATGGAGGGCGGGTTGACAACGTGCTGATGCGCATTTGTGAAATGTTCATGATGGTCCCTGGTTTTTATTTGATGCTGGCTTTGCGGGCCGCGTTCCCGCCGCACCTTAATTCATTTCAGGTATATCTTTTGATCATCGTTATTTTTTCATTTATCGGATGGGCTTCGTTGGCGCGCGTGATCCGCGGAATGAGCATGTCATTGAAAGAAAGAGAATATGTGTTGGCCGCCAAGGCAATGGGGTTATCAGATATTAGGATCATCGCTACCCATATTCTGCCTCATACGATGTCGTATTCGATCATCGCGATCATGCTATCGATCCCTGGGTATATCATGGGCGAGTCCGCGCTCAGCTTGCTGGGGCTCGGTATCCAAGACCCTTACGCTAGCTGGGGCAATCTATTGTCAGAGGCCATGGGGATCGTATCGATCCAGCTGGCCCCATGGATCTTGCTGCCGGGTTTCTTTATTTTCTTAACGGTCATTTGTTTTAATGTCGTTGGCGACGCTTTGCGCGACGCGCTGGACCCAACGCTTAAGGTAGAAGGGTAAGGGCCATGTCAGAAGTGTTGTTAGATATCCGCGGTCTGTCGATCGGTCTTCAGCAAGAGGACGGGGTCAGAGATCTATTGCGTGATGTTTCATTAAATATCTTGCCGCAGGAAACTGTTTCTTTGCTTGGAGGTTCGGGTGGCGGCAAGACAAGCTTAGGCCTTGCAATTTTAGGTCTTTTGCCTTCTGCCATGAAGGTTCATAACGGCAAGATATTGTTTTTAGGCCAGGATCTTTTAAGTTTGCAGCGATCCTCATTGCGCCGTCTTCGCGGCAAAGAGATCAGCATGATCTTTCAGGAACCGTTAAGTGCGTTTAACCCGGTATTCCGTATCGGGGATCAGATCGCGGAAGTTGTGCAAGAGCATACAGATCATCCGCGCGCAAAGATCATGGATAGGGTTTGCACCCTGCTGGACATGGTCGAGATCCCTGAACCTCGGCGGGTAGCGTCCGCGCATCCACATCAGTTGAGCGCCGGCCTTCGTCAAAGGGCGATGATCGCACAAGCGATCGCGGCTTCGCCAAAGGTGATCATCGCGGATGAACCGACAAGCAATCTGGATGTCACGGTACAAGCGCGCATCATTGAGCTTTTTGCAAAACTAAAGAAACAACTTTCATTGTCGTTGCTGCTGATCACCCATGATCTTGGTTTGGTCAAGGCCATGTCGGATCGCGTATTTATTTTGTATGAGGGAAGGATCGTTGAACAGGGCAACACGCAGGATGTTTTGAGCCACGCACATCATGATTTCACAAAACGATTGATCACAACAATAAGCTTATGACGGTATTAGCCCTTAAGAATATCAAGAAACATTTTGTGACCGCAACAGACTGGCGAGGAAGGCCGCAGCATGTTGTGCGCGCCGTGGATGATGTCAGCTTGCAGATCGCGCATAAGGAAAGCTTGGGCCTGGTAGGAGAATCCGGATGCGGCAAGACAACACTGGCGCGTATTGCTATGAAGCTGATCGCGCCTGATACAGGAGAGATCATCCTTGGAGGTAAGAATATTTCTTTGCTGTCGCAAACACAGATGAGGCCTTTACGCCGCAAGATACAGATGGTTTTTCAAGACCCGTTTAACAGCCTTGATCCTCGCTTTACGATACGCCGTATCTTAAATGAGGCCATGCTTCTTTCATCGTTGTCTACTGCAGAAAAAGAAGGTAGGTTCCGTGAGCTTCTCTTGGCGGTCGGGCTCTCGCCGGATATCCTGCACAGGTTCCCTTATGAGTTCAGCGGTGGGGAGCGTCAACGTATCGCGATCGCGCGTGCTTTGGCCGCTGATCCGCAACTTGTGATCCTGGATGAGGCGGTATCCTCCTTAGATGTTCTCGTACAGGAGCAGGTTTTGAACATGCTTTTAGATCTGCAGCAAAGATTTGGGGTAACATACTTTTTTATCTCACATAATCTTAATGTCATCAAAAAACTTTGTCCTCAGATCGCCGTGATGTATCAAGGAAGGATCGTTGAGCAGGCGTACCGGGAATCCTTGCTCAATCAGCCACAGCATCCGTATACCAAAAACCTTTTATCCGCGGCCATGAGTTACCGCTGTGATCGGGATTTTGTTTTTGATTGGGCATCGTCAAAAATGCGCTGGACACAGAAGACAAAGGGACATTTTGTGTTAGAATAACAAAAAGGTTTCTATGCTAGAAAAGATCTGCAAAAAGAGCTGTTACATCACTGGGATGCTGTGTTTTGGTGTCCTGATAGGCCTGGTTGTCTTCTTGTCTAATTTTGAGGTTACGGATTTTGATCTCTGGCTTCATTTAAAGACCGGAGAAGTGATCGTTGAGCAAGGCTTTATCCCGATCAAGGATATTTTTTCCTGCACCATGGCTGGCCAGCCATGGAATAATCACTCATGGTTGTTTCAGGTGATCTTCTATTTGGCGCTGTCTATTGGAGGCCTTGACGGTCTTTTTATGGCGCAAGTGGTTGTCGTCGCCTTTACGTTTTTGTTCTTATTCCTTCTTAGCGATATTCGTCGACGGCATTGTTTTACCGTATTCCTTTTGTTCTTGCTGGCCATGATCTATCAAAGCCGCATGACCATGAGGCCAGATCTTTTAAGCCTTTTGTTCTTTGTCGTCTATGTCTACATTCTCTCGCTTCATCTGGATAAGCGCTTGAGCCTTTGGGTTTTAGTGGGGGTTCAGATCCTGTGGGTCAATGTCCATGGGTTCTTTATTTTTGGCCCTCTTCTTGTCCTTCTGGGCATCCTGTGTGAATTGATCAAGCGGCATGTAAAGCTTCCGTGGCAGTGGAACGATATCGGGCGGTTGACGAATGATGAACTTACAAAGATGAAAGTTCTTTTTGTTTTTACCAGCTTGGCGTGCTTAGTGAATCCCCAACATATTCACGGCGCTTTATATCCGTTCTCTGTTCTTTGGCAGGTTTCTGGAGATTCACGAATATTCTTTAGTCATATACAAGAACTGCAAAGACCGATCCTTTTTAGCGATCTTTGGACATTAAAACATATAGCCTATAAGGCTTTGATATTTATTTCAGGATGTAGCTTTATTGTTAACCGCCGACGCATTGATCTTTCCGCTCTTTTTTTATGGGTTCTGCTCCTTGCTTTTTCTCTTCAGGCTGTGCGCAACATCTTGTTCTTCGGGGTTGTTGCGTGCATTGTCACTATCCTGAATTTTTCAGAATATGCTTTAGAAGATATCCTGCCTTTTCGCTTCAAGGACCGAACGTTTCGATATATCACGATCGCGATGCTGAATATCATTATGATCTTCTGGATCGTGCGCTATGGCCTCAAGGAATCCCAGAAAATATATTTTAATTTTGATCAATATGAGATGAAAAGTTATTATGGCGGGATCAACTTAAGGGCCTATCCATGGGCTGCTTCTCGCTTTATCAATGATAATGGTATTAAAGGTAATTTCTTTAATGATTTCAATTCTGGAGCTTTTTTGATAGGCCGTTGCTCGCCGCAGGTCCGCGTTTTTATTGACGGACGCACAGAATTCTACGGACCTCAATTCTTTCAGGATTATGTTAAGATCTGGGACGACGGAGATGAGGCCGCGTTCTTGAGGGCCGCGGAGAAATACCAGCTTATCGGGGTTTTCTTAAGCTCATCGATCAATCATATCGGTGAAAAGATCTTGCAGCATTTGTATAAAAATGAGCAGTGGGCTTTGGTCTATCTTGATCATGACGCGGTCATTTTCTTAAAGAAGATCCCTTGCCATCAAGCGCTGATCCAGAGATTTCAGAAAGACAAGAAAAGCCTCACATTTTCTGATATTGATCTTCAGCGTTTAGGCCCGCGAGACGTTTTTCCTTATCGTGAGATCAAGCGCGCTTATGCGCTGGAATCTTTAGGCTTAGATGACTTGGCGCGCGATCAGATATCGCGCGCTCTCTTGGCAGCACCAGACGCTCCGGAAGCGTACTATATCCGTGGAAAGATCTGGAAGAAAAACAAAGAGCTTCACAAGGCTTTTGAAGATTTCCGTTTGGCGACAATGCTTGCAGGCCGGGATGCGAACATGCGTTATCAGCTGGCCTTGATGTACGCGGCATTAGGGGATCATAAGGAGGCCGTGCGTCAGTTTAAAATTCTTCAGAAACATCGCGTTCGTAAACCAAAGGTCTTCTTTGGCCTTGCAGGATCGTTAGCAGCTTTAAAAGAGGATAAAAATGCCATCCAGGCGATGCGTAAGGGTTTGTCTTTTTATCCTGAAGACCTGGATCTTGCGCTGGAGGCCGCGGATACTCTAATGCATCAAAAGCGTTATATGCTTGCGATAGAATTTTATGGCTTGATCTCTTTAGCTTATCCGCGCGAATCAAGTGTTTATAGAAAGATAGGGCTTTGCTATAAATCTTTAGGGCAATATAAAAAAGCTCAGGAAGCTTTTTTAAGGGGATTGAAGATCGATCCCGTTGATCGCTTTTTACGTCGGGAAGCAGAGGAGATCAAAAGATCCCTTTAGAAGATTATTCAGGTTTGATGGCAGTTGAATAAATATTTTGATCCTATAATCATACAAAAGAAAGGTTTTTATGCGTGATATTTTAACATTTATCCTAGCTGGAGGAAAAGGTGAGCGGTTAGACCCTTTGACCCGCGACCGGGCGAAGCCGGCCGTGCCTTTTGGAGGCATCTATCGGATCGTGGATTTTACATTAAGTAATTGCATCAATTCAGGATTAAGGCGCATTTTTGTTTTGATCCAGTATAAGTCTTTTTCTTTGCAAAAACATCTTTTAGCCGGTTGGGATGTTGTTTCCAGCCAACTGGGGGAGTTCATTGACGTGATCCCTCCTCAGCAGCGTGTGGGTTCGGATTGGTATCGGGGGACAGCGGACGCGATCTATCAGAACATTTACGCGATCAAAGATTACAACCCTAAGAAAGTCTTGATCCTTTCCGGCGACCATGTTTATCGCATGGATTACAGCCGGGTGTTCGAATATCATAATGTTAAGAATGCGGATGTGACCGTCTGCTGTGTCAAGATGCCTAAGGCTTCCGCGGCGCATTTTGGCGTCGTGGAGGTGGATCGAGATGGGTTTATCTGTGGGTTTCAAGAAAAACCCCAGCAGCCTAAGACCATCCCAGGGGACCCGAACAGTATTTTCGCGTCGATGGGGATCTATCTGTTCAACAGGGAAGTCTTGGTAGAAGAGTTGACAAAGGATGCGAGCAAGAAAGATTCAGACCATGATTTTGGAAAAAATGTTATCCCGCAGATGATCGCGCAGAAAAAACGTGTCTTAGCTTATAATTTCGCGGACAAGAACGACAAGCCACGCTATTGGCGTGATATCGGAACGCGCGATTCGTACTATCAAGCGAACATGGACCTGCTAAGACAACCACCAAAGTTCGACCTGTTCCGCAAGACATGGCCTATTCGCACTTATCATGAACAGTATCCACCGATCAAGATCCTGTCATCCGGGTCTAAAGACAGCGCCAAGCCAGGCGTTATCTTGAATTCCTTCGTGTCGGGTGGCTGCGTGATCAAGGGCGCGCATATTCGCCGTTCGATTCTTTCACCCAATGTGATCGTTGAGAATAATGTGCAGATCAGTGATTCGATCATTATGTCAGATGTTGTGATCGGCAAGGGTGCAAAGATCAAGAACGCGATCATCGACAAAGAAGTCGTGATCCCTGCCAGCGCGGAGATCGGATATCATTTGGATCTGGACCGTAAGCGTTTCGCGGTCACCACCTCTGGCATTGTGATCGTGCCGAAAAAGGCGGCGTTCGAGAAGTAAAATTTAGGGTTTAGATCATTAGAAGCGAAAAAGACCCCGCAGAATTTCTGCGGGGTCTTTTGATTGTGATCGCTGTAAAGCTTAGCGGTTGAGCGCGGCTTTAAATTTTTTCGTTAACAGAGGAACGACCTGGAACACGTCCCCAACGATCCCATAATTGGCGACCGTAAAGATCGGAGCATGTGGGTCTTGATTGATCGCGATAATAATATTGGATGATTGCATGCCGACTAGGTGCTGGATCTGTCCTGAGATACCGCAGGCGATATAGAGCTTGGGGCAGACCGTTTTTCCTGTTTGTCCGACCTGATGTGAATAAGGCATCCAACCCGCGTCGACCGCCGCGCGCGATGAACCGACCGCGCCGCCTAAGACCTTGGCAAGCTCTTCTAGGATCGCGAAGTTTTCAGGCCCTTTCATGCCGCGTCCGCCAGAAACGATGATATCCGCTTCCGCGATATTGATCGTTGATGTCACTTCTTCCACGATGTCGAGTAATTTAGTGCGGGATGTTAAAAGTGTTTTAGACACCGTTTCCTCGATGATCTTGCCCTTACGCGCGGTGTCGCGTTCGGATTCCTTGAATACTTTATGGCGGACCGTTGCCATTTGAGGGCGGTGATTCTTGCTTAAGATCGTCGCCATGATGTTGCCGCCAAAGGCAGGGCGGGTTTGCATCAAGAATTTTTCTTTTGGATCGATGTCCAGCCCTGTGCAATCCGCTGTTAATCCTGTGTGCAGCTTGACCGCGACACGGGAGATCAGAGAGCGTCCAATAAAGGTTGCTCCGCATAAAAATATCTCTGGACGGTATTTACGGATAATATTGACCAGCGCGCGGGTATACGGCTCGTCAAGATAGTGCTCAAGCTCAGGCGTGTCCACCACATACACATTGTCAGCGCCGCGGCAGATCAGTTCTTGGGCCTTATCCTTGATATTATGCCCTAAGAGCACGCATGAAACTTCGGCGCCGAGCTTATCGGAGAGTTCACGCGCTTTACCTAAGAGCTCAAAAACGACCGATTGGATAACACCTTTTTTTTGTTCAGCAAAAACCCAGATACCTTTGTATTCTTCTAGATTAGGTGTCTTGCTGGCATCGCGTTTGAGATCGATCGCATCGAACTTGCAGGATTCAACGCAAGCCCCGCAGAGGGTGCATTTATCATAGTTGATAACAGCTTTTTTACTGACAATAGTGATCGCCCCGAAAGGGCAGACCTTAACGCACAAGGTGCATCCGGTACATTTATCTTTGATGATCTGAATGCTCATGCGACTAACCTATCTTTGATCGCTTCCACGAGTTTCGTTGTTGTGTCTTCACAGTCTCCTTCGAAGACCTGTCCTTTGGGCCGCGGCGGCGGTGTAAAGATCTTTGAGACCCACGTCGGAGACCCTTTGAGGCCCAATTTTTCTTCTTCTAAATCGAGATCAACGGCTTTCCAGGAGATGATCTCCGCCTTTTTCGCTTTCATGCGCCCTTTTAAAGATGGGATGCGTGGTTCGTTGATCTCTTTGACGACCGTTAAAAGGCAAGGGAGGGATGTCTTAACGATCTCAAAACCTTCCTCGGTCATGCGCTCAACTGTCGCGTGATTATCTTTTATATCCTCGATCTTTTTGACATAGGTCACTTGAGGGATATCTAGTTGCGTGGCGATCCCTGGGCCGACCTGTGCGGTATCGCCATCAGAAGCCTGTTTACCACAGAGGATAATATCAACAGCGCCGACCTTCTTGATGGCCATCGCCAATGTATAACCCGTTGCTAAAGTGTCTGATCCGGCGAACGCGCGGTCACTCACTAAGACGCCCTCATCACAGCCCATCGAAATAGCTTCCCGCAGCGCGGCATCCGCTTGCGGAGGGCCCATTGTGACCACTGTTGCTTTACCATTGAATTTTTCTTTCAGGCGAACAGCTTCTTCGATCGCGTACATGTCGAAAGGATTAATGATCGACTGCACGCCTTCGCGGATGAGCGTATTGGTGACGGGATCAATGCGGACTTGGGTCGTATCAGGAACTTGTTTAATGCAGACAACGATGTTCATTATTTAGACATTTCCTTAATGAGGTTGAGCGCGATAATGTTGCGTTGGATCTGATTGGTCCCTTCATAGATCTGTGTGATCTTCGCATCGCGCATATACTTTTCAACTGGATACTCTTTCATGTAGCCGTAGCCGCCAAAGATCTGTACCGCGTCGGTCGTGACCTTCATGGCCACATCGGAAGCGAACATCTTTGCCATGGCTGAGTCCTTGGTAAGGCTCTTAGCCCCAGCATCGATCTGTCGCGCGGACGCGTAAACTAACGCGCGGGCTGCCTCGATCTGTGTCGCCATATCCGCAAGCATGAACTGTATACCTTGAAAGCTTGAGATCGGTTTGCCGAATTGTTTTCGTTCTTTGGAATATTTGACAGCGGCTTCAAAAGCGCCCTGGGCGATCCCAAGAGCCTGCGCGCCGATACCTGGGCGGGACATATCAAACGTTCTCATCGCGATCAAGAATCCTTGACCTTCCTTGCCGATCATATTTTCTTTCGGGATACGACAATCCGTGAAGATGAGCTCTCTTGTCGCTGACCCGCGGATACCAAGCTTATCTTCTTTTTTGCCGAATGTAAATCCAGGCGTCCCTTTCTCGACGATAAAAACGCTCGCTCCGCGCGCTCCGCGATCTTTGCTGGTCATCGCAACAACGGTATAGATCTCAGCTTCACCGCCATTGGTGATAAAATGTTTTGTCCCATTCAAGATGTAATGATCGCCATCTTTTTTAGCCGTTGTCTGCATCGCACTCGCGTCTGAGCCGGCTGCCGGTTCTGTGATGGCAAAGGCTGCTAATTTTTTTCCAGAGGCGATACTGGGAAGGTATTTTTCTTTTTGTTCTTCGCTGCCAAAAAGAAGGATAGGATCGGTCCCGAGCGCTGTCGCGGAAAACGCCAGGGCAATGCCCGCGCAGCCACGAGAAAATTCTTCGGTGGCGATACAAAGTTCAAGCAGGCCGCCACCCATTCCACCGTATTTTTCATCGATATAAACACCGAAAATATCTGATTCCGCCATGACCTTCACGATATCCCAAGGAAATTCTTCTGTTTCATCATAATGAGCCGCCACGGGCATGATCTTCTCATCCGTGATCTGACGACAAAGATCTCTGAGCATGACTTGTTCTTCGGTCAATAAATAATCCATTGATTCCTCCGTTTTATGTGCTTTCTGAGCGATCCATTGAAAGTCAAGGACGTGCCAGTCTCTTTCTGGCTTTCGCGTTGATCTTCAGGACTGGGCTTTATTGAATATGATAAAAATCTTTACGAAACTTTTTCAATACTACCATAATGTCAGCAAAAAAAGCAATAATTTTTTTTCTTTTCTTTGAAGCTTTCTCTTCCTATATATAGCCCTTTCAGAGCTTAAGAAAAATAGTTCATGAAAGAAGATCATTTAAAAGATCTCATTGATATATTCATTCATTTATTTAAGATGAAATAATGTTTTAATACTTCCTATTTATTATTATTATGAGATAATGTAATATATGTAAATGAATGTAATTATATGTAAGTTATAGGGCTTTAAGCGAGCAATAGAGCATTTTATAGATTCTTTATGTATTTTAATAACATTAAATGAATTATTACTTGACAAAATGAGCTTAATGTAATAAAGTAGAACAAGAATACATCCAATAGACATAGACATCATAATAACAAACTAAATGTATCGATAAGAGAAATAATGTAATGCCTTTCGAAGCTTTAATGACAATCGAAGAAGTCGCGTCTTATCTTAAAGTTAAGAAGCGGACTGTTTATGACTGGGTCAAGAAGGGTAAGATCCCTGCGATCAAGACAGTTGGACAGTGGCGCTTTAAGAGAGATCGCATTGATCAATGGCTTGAAGCTCAGAATCAAGGAGGAGGGGTATGGCAAATCTAACAAAAGAAACGATCGAGAAAGACCTTCGGGCGATGGTGGCAGAGATCATCGAGGCAGATCCGCAGTCGATCAACGGTGAGGCCAATTTTGTTAAAGATCTCGGTATGGATTCAATGATGGCTTTGGAGATCCTCGCGGGGATCGAGAAAAAATATCGGATCGTTGTCCCTGAGGATACATTGCCGAAGTTCACATCGTTGGATCAGACCGTACAGATCGTTCACGATATCATAAACAGCAAAACCGTCAAAGCGTAAAACCATTTTTAATAGAAAGGTTTTAGTATGTACCTTAAGCGCGTTGAGATCTTTGGATTTAAATCATTCGCTGATAAAACTGTCTTGAATTTTGAGCCCGGCATCACAGCCGTTGTGGGCCCTAATGGTTGCGGCAAAAGCAATGTTTTTGACGCGATCCGATGGGTTTTAGGCGAGCAGAGCATGAAAGAATTGCGCGGCTCTAACAAGGAAGATGTTATCTTCAGCGGGACCAACCAGCGCCAACCATTGAACTTTGCTGAAGTCAGCCTTACTTTCTCCAATGAGAACAAGATCTTTCCTATTGAATATGATGAGGTCACGGTTTCGCGCAGGCTATTCCGTTCTGGGGAGAGTGAATATTTATTGAACAAAACACCGGTGCGCTTAAAGGATATTTTAGAGTTGCTCATGGGAACAGGGGTCGGTGCGGAGGCGTATTCTTTGGTTCAGCAAGGGAAGGTGGATCTTGTCGTGAGCGCTCGCCCGGATGACCGCCGACTGATCTTCGATGAAGCGGCAGGGATCACCAAATACAAGGCAAAGAAACGTGAGGCATTGAACAAGCTTGAAGATGTTGAGAATAATTTGTTACGCAGTAATGACATTATCACAGAGGTAAAACGTCAGATCGCTTCCATTGAGCGACAAGCAAAGAAAGCGCAGAAGTATAAGGAAGAACATGAGCGCTTGAAGGTCTTGGAGTTTTTTGCCGCGCAAAAACATATCACGAATTTTAATCAAGAACGACAGGACCTGGAAAATTCTTTGCAGAGCTATCAGAAAGAAGAGTCTTTGCTTGGTGATGAATTAGAGAAGCTGAACCATCAGCTCGCGGAAGAGAACCGTTTGGTCAGCGAGTTGGACGAGAAAGCTAATGAACTGCAACGTGAGAATATCAAACTTGAAAACCAGATCGAGATCGAAAGCCGCCAGATCCATTTTAATGAAGAGCGTATCGCCAATATTGATACCGATCATCTGCGCCATGAAGAGCAAAAGGTCCAGCTAAAAGAACGCTGCCGCGGCCAGGAGGAAAAGGTCTTGGGCTTGAAGGCGTCCTATCAGAACCTTGTCGACAGTATCCAGAAGAATACCCAAGAGCTTGATCTGAAAAAGGAACTTTTGAATTCTTTGCAAGAACAGATCCATCAGCATAAATCTGCCATTAAACAAGAGGAAGAGGCGATCTTTGAGCGGTCGACGAAGCAGACCCATATTAAGAACGATCTGACCGAGATCATGAAAAGCTTTCAGAGCTCGCTAGCCCGCAAACGCCGTTTGGATTTTGAAAATGATAAAGTGGGTTGCGAAAAAGAAGATGTCGATAACAAGTTGCGCAGTGTCTCTGAAGACATCGATCGTTGCTCGGAAAAGATCGCGGACCTGCGCGCTGAAAAAGAGACATATGAAAGAAGTTGGCAGCAGCTGAAAGAGGCGATGGCTGTTTTAGAGAAGACCATCAGCGATCTGGAGAATTTAAAGTTAGCCCTTCGATCCAAGCGAGAATTTATCGAGGATCTGCGCGCTCAGTATGAGACAGGGTCTGATGTGGCTTGTCAGGGGTCATTGCTCACAGCCCAGCCGCCGACAGATGATAAAAAAGGGATCATCGGAAAGATCAGGTCCGTTGAAGGGCTAACAGAAGATCAGGTCAGAGGCCTGGGTGAGCGTTTCGTTTCCTTGGCTAATGGCCAATCTGTTTATGAAATAAAATGTGAAACAAAATTCATTGAGCTTGATCCGGAGCAGATCACTAATCAGATCAACGAGTTGACCGCGGAAGTAGATCGTCATTTAGAGCAAAAAGCCGCCATGGTTGCTCAAATGACAGAGGTGGAAAATCAGGTCAGCCGCGTGGGTGTGGCGATCCATGAGCAAGAGCGCGAACTGTCACGCCATGAAGCGCGCAAGAACAATATCTTGGAAGAGTCAAGCAAGCTTTTTGATGAGTTGAACATTATCACCCAGGAGCTCCAGGAAACCAAAGATTCTTTGACGCATTTAAAGAGCCGAGAGGATGCCTTAACGCAGGAGTTGAACACGGCCACGCAAGAGATCGAAGCATTTCAGGCGACGATCAAGGGCCGCCAAGACGAGATCGCTATTAAGGGCCAAGAACGCGAACACGTTCTGCTTGAGATCACCCAGCTAGAAACGCAGATCGATTCTTATCGCGGGCAGGAACAATCCTTTCAGGGCGACTTAAAGATGTTTGAGGATGCCTTGATCGAGAGCGCGCAAGAGTTGAAAAGGGTAGAGGATGACGACCAGAACGATCAGGCCAAAAGAGGGGAATATCAAGCCTCTATTGCGCATTTGCGCCAGAAGATCGCTGATGTGCAGATCAAGCAACAGGAGCTTGCAAGCGTTCTGACGACATACGTGCAGCAGAAAGAAGAGATCTTCGCGCGCATCGCTGATGTGCGCGTGAAAGTCAAGAGTGTTCAAAGCGCTCTAGAGCAGATCCAAGGCAATGCCCACGCTCAAGAATTGAAAAAGCAAGAGATCACTTTTAATGAACAAAGCTTAAAAGATAAGCTTTTCCAGGCATACAAGGTTGATTTTGATGAACTTGTTAATTATCGGGAGCCAGACCCTGTCTTGGATGAGATGATCGTGCCAGAGGCCGTCGCCAGTGCTTTGACCAGCGATGAACTGCTGGCCCAGCAGAAACATCAGGAGGACGTGAAAGCGTTCCATGCCAAGATCACGGCCGCGCGCGCGGAGATCAGCTTTGATCAGATCGATCAAGATATCCAGTCCTTGCGCAAACATTGCGAATCCTTTGGGACCGTGAATCTCGTGGCGATCGAAGAATACGAAGAGCTTCGCCAGCGTTTTGAATTCTTAACAAAGCAACAAAGCGACCTTCTGCAGGCAAAAGATTCTTTGATGCAGACGATCAACAAGATCAACAAAACGACCCGACAGCTGTTCGTGGATACCTTTACGAAGGTCAGCGAAGAGTTCCGTATTTATTTCCGTATGCTTTTTGGCGGCGGCGAGGCCGATTTGATCTTAGTCGACCAGGAGAATGTCCTGGAATCCGGTATTGATATTGTCGCCCGCCCTCCAGGAAAGAAGCTGCAGAACATCGGTCTTCTCTCTGGCGGCGAAAAAACGATGACCGCGATCGCGCTTATTTTCGCGGTCTTCAAGGTCAAGCCCAGTCCTTTCTGCGTTTTAGATGAGATCGACGCGGCCCTAGATGAATCCAATGTGGGCCGCTACAGCTATCTGTTGCAGGAGTTCTCTAAGATCGCGCAATTCATCGTGATCACGCATAACAAGAAAACGATCAATTGCGCTAATGTGATGTATGGTGTCACGATGCAGGAGCGCGGCGTGTCCAAGATCGTTTCCGTGCGCTTGTCCGATGAAGAAAAAGAAGTGGAGAAGGAAGTCCCTGTGCCTGCCGCTGTTTAGAAAGGATAAGTTGTGATCGAAAAAAGAAGGTTTTTCAGATTCCCATTCTCTTTAAAAACGATCTTTTTTACTTTTGAAGACGGGTCCGCAGCGGAAGTATGCCTGGACAATATTTCCCGTGGAGGGGTTGGTTTTCATTCGAGCCATCAGGCTTTTCAGCAGGGAGCTGTAGTCCGTGTTCGTCTGCAGCTTGAACCTAGCCAGGAGGCGATCATGTTCACTGGCAAGGTCGCATGGGTTTGTCTTAAGGAAAAATTAGGGAAGGCTGGGATCGAGATCACTCAGATCGATCCCGCGCAAAAAAGTGAGCTTTTAGAGAAAGCTTACAAAACGTGGTTAAGCGAAGAAAGTAAAAAGCAAAAAGGTTGCGCTTAGTATGGCTGATAAAAAGAACAAACTTGGCGAGCATTTGATGGCCCAAGGCATTATTTCCGAGGGGCAGCTTTTGGAAGCCCTGGAGTTGCAAAAAGTCCAAAAGAAATTTTTAGGGGAGATCTTGGTCGAAAAAGGCTTTGTCTTAGAGAAAGACATCGTCAAGATCCTATCCGAGCAACTAAACCTTCCTATTGTCACCGATGATGAGTTGATCTTAGATGAAAAGCTTAAGGATATTTTTCCTCCCAAGAAACTTCGTGAGTGGAAAGCCGTTCCCTTTCAATTCAAAGAAAATACATTGATCGTCGCTGTGGCGAATCCTTTGGATATGCGCGCGATCCAGGACATCAAGCATTTGACGGCTTACAAGATCAAGCTCGTTATTGCGACTTCTTCCGGGATCATCAGCTGTCTGGATAAATGGTTTGGCTCTTCGGACCGCCTGCAGGCGGCCATCGATGATATCGAGATCGAGAAAAGCGAGAAGAAAGAAGAAGCCGTTAGCAATATCCGCAAACTTGAAGAAGCGGTCGAGGATGCGCCTGTCGTTCAGCTTGTTAACTCCATGATCCGCGAGGCGATCCATCAAAGAGCTTCGGATATCCATCTGGAGCCGCAGAAAGAAGGCGTGCGTGTACGTTTTCGCGTGGATGGCGTTTTGCATAAAAAATTTGAGGTCCCTAAGGACCTACAGCTTTCCGTAACATCGCGCATTAAGATCATTAGCGGCCTAGACATCTCTGAGATGCGCAAGCCCCAGGACGGCAAGATGAAAATAAGCTTAGGCAAAAGAGAATATGATATTCGTGTCTCTTCCTTGCCGGATTCTTTTGGGGAAAAGATCGTTATGAGGATCTTAGACAAGCAAAGCGTGCTTGTGGACTTGAGTCAGCTCGGGCTGGATGATGCCGAGCAGGATTTTTTCAAGAAAGTCATAGAAACGCCGTACGGTATTATGCTTGTTACGGGTCCGACGGGAAGCGGAAAGACGACCACTCTGTATTCGGTCTTGAACAAGCTTAACGATGAGACGCGCAATATCGTCACGGTCGAAGATCCGATCGAATATGAATTGAACGGCATCAATCAGACCGAGGTAAATGTGCGCGCTGGCTATACGTTCGCCACAGGTATGCGGCATATCTTGCGTCAAGACCCCAATGTGATCATGATCGGAGAGATCCGCGACCTTGAAACAGCAGAGATCGCTGTGCAAGCCGCTTTAACGGGTCATCTCGTATTTTCGACTTTACATACGAACAACGCGCCTGGGGCGATCGTGCGCCTTGTGGATATGCACGTAGAGCCTTTCTTGATCGGCGCTTCTGTGATCGCGATCATCGCTCAGCGCCTGGTGCGAAAGCTTTGCCCGGACTGCGCGAAAAAAGAAGATGTTTCGCGTGAGCTTGAAAAATATATCCAGCCTTACTTGGCGAAGATCGGTAGCTATCAATTCAAGAAAGCCCAAGGATGTCCTAATTGTGATTATTTAGGATATAAAGGACGGGCTGTTATTTTTGAGATGATGCGTATGACGCCAGAGATCAAAGATCTTGTTCTCAAAAGAGCTTCAGAGGCAGATATCCACGCGATGGCCATCTCTCAGGGGATGAGCACCTTGCAGATGAGTGCTTTGCGTAAAGTATGCCAAGGCGTAACGTCCTTAGAAGAAGCGATGCGTGTGACCTTGCTAGGGAAGGAATAATACAGGAGAGCGCTATGGGTCAGTTTTTATATAAGGTCAAAGATAAAAACGGAAATTCACTGACAGGATTTGTAGAGGCGGCCAGCAAGAGAGAAGCGGTTAATTCCATTGCCGCAGAAGGATATTTTATCCTTGAAATGACCCCCGTGAACAAGCGCAAGACCGTTTTGATCTACCATGTTCCCGTGGATTCGGTGATCCGTTTTACGCAAAAACTCCACGCGATGCTGAAAGCTGGTGTGGCGATCCTTTCCAGTTTGAAAATTCTTTGGGAGCAGACAGAGGATAAGCAGCTGCAGATGATCTTAAGCGAAGTGATCACGGACTTAGGGCGCGGGATGCTCTTTTCTATGTCGCTTAAGAAATATCCATCTGTTTTTCCGCCGACCTATATCAACCTTATTGAGGTGGGTGAGCGAGGAGGAGATCTTGTCGGGGTATTGCAACGCGTGATCGATCATCTCGCTCAAGAGCGTGATGTTGTGCAAAAGGTCAAGCGCGCCTTGGTCTATCCGGCCATTGTTCTGGTTGTTACCGTTCTTGTTATTGTTGTGATGCTCACCTTGGTTGTTCCGGTTTTCAGGAATGTTTTTGAAAAACTTAATATTGATCTGCCGCCTATTACGCAAATGCTCTTAGACCTTTCGGCTGGATTTTTGCGCTATTGGTGGGTCGGTCTTATTTTGGCTGTGGTAGGATTTCTTCTGATCGGTCGATACCGCTCCACGCATGAGGGACGGATGAAGATCGATTTTCTTAAAACCCGCCTGCCCCTAGCCGGCGGCGTGATCCGTGTTTCGGCCTTAGCGCGTTTTATTCATTCTTTGCGCGCGCTTGTTGCCAGCGGGATCAATATCAACGATGCCTTGATCGGCGCGGAGCGTAGTTTTGGCAATCTTTATCTTGAAAGAAAGATGAAGGTCGCGAACCCCTTGATCGCTAAGGGTGGACGCATCAGCGATTCGCTCAAAGAGACCAGTCTTTTTCCTTTGTTCGTTATTCAGATGATCTCTATTGGCGAGAATAGCGGCATGTTGATCGAGATGCTCAAGATCCTGGGGGATTTTTTAGACGAAGAGATCGATTATGAGATCCATAAGCTGACAACCGCTTTAGGCCCGACGGTGGTCGTGATCGTGGGCGGGGTTGTCCTTTTTGTTCTTGCGTCCATTTATTTTCCGATCTTCACGCTTTGGAGCACGTTTGGTAAGTAAAAAAGATGATTTCCTTATATACAAGGCTTGGATTTATTGATATAAAAATAATAGAAGTAAAAGAACGCAACCACTTAAAAAGGAGGAAGGCATGAGAAGGAAAGCGTTTACGTTAGTTGAGATCCTTGTTGTCATTGTTGTGATCGGCATGATCATGGCATTCTTGGTCCCTAGCGCTTTGCAAAGCATGCGCACAGCGAATGTCAAAGCATGCGATGCAAATTTCCGAGCGATCGATTCAGCGATCGCGATGTGCATGGCTGAGCGAAGAGATGGGACAGCGAACGGATGCGGAGCTCAAGCTAATCTTTTGACATATTTACCCAACGGTGCTTGGCCTGTTTGTCCTGTGACTCCCGGTGTAGCATATACAGTTACTGCCGGAGCAACAGCAGCCGCGATGCCGACCACAACAACAAGCCGCGCCGCGCACTTTAACGCTAACGGTACTCATATGTAATATCGAGAAGGATGGCCGGAAAATGTTTTTCCTGGTCTTATTAGGTGAACATGCTATCAGTTGAGATCAGCAATAAATCCATTAGAGTTCTCGCCTTTGCAAAAAAAGGGCGGTCGATCGTTATTCATAAGGCCGCCCTTTTGTCTTTTTCTCAGGACATCTTTCAGTCCAAAGATATCAAGTCTTTAGCAAAAGAGTTCAGGACTTTCTTGAAGACCAACCGGATCTCTGAGAATAAGGCTTGTTTTACGCTCACGCATTCTGGCGTTGTTTTTAAGGAAATGCTTTTGCCGCCGATGTCCCACAAGGAAGCAGAGACCATTATCGTTAATGATATCGAGCGGGGTAGCCGTTTTAGTGCCCGTAATTATTATTATACTTATCGCGGCTACCAGGCGATCGAAGCGAAAAGGCTTCGCATCATCTACAGCGTTGTTGAGAAATATCTGATCGATTTTTGTATCCGTCTTCTGAAGGATTCCGGGTTGAAACCCTTATCTTTTAGCCTGGCCCCTCTTAATTTGATCGACATTCCTTTTGAAAAATTGCCTCCTAAGGATATTGCCTACGTTCTTTTAGAGCGGCAGGTAAGCTATGTCCTTTTTGTTAGCGGGCATGGCTGTCAGGGGGTTTATAGCATAGATTGGGGCTTGGACGATCTTGGCCAAACTGGATCCTTGGACGAGGAGGCATTTAAGAATTTATCTGAAGAGTTAAAACGCATCATCAAATCTTATGAAACGCAGCGTGACAACTTGATCTGTGACATTCTTATTATGTTTGACAATGAAAAGTACTCAGGCCTTGAAAAACGCCTTGCCCTTTTTGTGAATCGTTATGCGGTTGCCGTGACTTTGCCTAAGACAGTGACGCTGCGACCGAAAACCTTGCCAAGCCTGAACCTCGCGTATTTGCCATGCTTGGCAGCCGCGGAGAGCTATCGATCCGCTAAAACACATTTTGATTTTTCTCAGATCTGGGATTTTAGAAGTACGCTTGACTATCGTCGAAAAGTTCTTGTTGGCGCAAGCATCGTTGCGCTTGTGACCGCTTTTTTTGGGCTCGCGAGCATCTTAAAAGGATACACGCAGTACCAGGATCTATTGAAACAATATCGTCAGGCTGGTGACGAGGTTCGCGCGCTGGAGGCGCAAACAGCTACTTTGGACCTCGAACGCCAAAAGAACATTGATGTTAAACGCAAGCTTTTACTGCAGGCCTCCGCTGTTTCAGATCTTAAAAAGATCTCTTGGGCTGATACTTTTATGAAGGTTGCCAGCGCCACTCCTGAAGATTCATGGATCGAATCTGTGAGCCTTTCCAGGCTGGGTGATATTAAATTGACCGGAAAAGCCTTAACCCTGGATGCGGTTGCGCTTTATATACGCAAATTACGATCTGTTTCTAATTTTCGAGAATCGACCTTAAGGTCCGTCCGAGAAGCCACGATCGAAAAAGAGATCGTTCAAGATTTTGAGATCAATACCGGTGTTATTGTCGCTGCTGATGCTGCGGATGAAAAAAAGGACGTAAAATGAAGCCTCGAGAACGCAAATTCTTTACAACACCACTATGCTTTCTTTTGTGTTTTCTTTTCGCAGGCAGTCTTTTTTTCATTGTGCAGTATCTAGAAGCCTCCTGCGCATGGACGCGCAAGAGCATAGATCTTTTGCAGGCCAATAAAAAGCGTTTGGAAGATCAGATGCAACAATTTGACAGCCTTATGGCGGAGCATCAAAAAGATATTAAACGTTTTGAATCTCTGCTATTCACTGAAAAAGATATCGCGGCTTTCTTGGAAGGGATCTCCGTATCCTCAAAACAGTACAATGTTAAACCCAAGGAAATGACAGCTTTGCAGGCTGAGATCGTTAAGGTCAAAGACCCGTTAGCTCCTAAAGACGTCCGCCCTACAAGTTCCCGGGATGCGCAAGCGGATGAAGGCTTGTATCTAATGGCCACACCATACAAACTGCGTGTTTCCGGTGAAACGGAGAATGTGTTCGATTTTATGACGAGCCTTGAAAAGAACAGGCAATTACTGACCCTTAGCGATTTTCTGGTTTCAGGACGGATGTATCCTGAGATTCAGGTGGAGTTTCGTTTAGACTTGTACAGCTTAGGCGGGCTTGATAGAGGACAAGCGGCAAAATGAAAAAGAATATTCTCCTATTCATCGCGGTCTTGGCAATCCTTGGGGCTTGTGATTTTCCGCCGAACCTTTCAAAAAAGTTTCAAAAACCATTACCTCAACCCGCACTTATGGTTGTCAGTGAAGAGCAGGTGCAGTTGGCGCAAAGCGTTATGTGGTCTAAGCCGCCCAAGGTTGTCTTTAAGCGAGATGTTTTTAGGCCTTTGGTTGTTTCACGTTCTACTCTTACTCAAGGTGAACAGCCAGCTGTTGTTAGTGATATTTCTATGCTTGAGCTGTCAGGGACATTGGTTTCGGAACATCCGATCGCTTTCATTCGTAATAAAGTCGAGAAAAAGAATTACGTTGTGCGTGAACAAGAATATATAAACGCATTCAAGGTCCTTGAGATCAATCAAAAAGGAGTGCGGCTCAATAAAGACGGACAAGATTTCTACTTAAAAATCCCGGAGGCAAAAAAATGAAAAGAAGGATGACATTCTTGTTATGGGCGGGGCTGATAAGCCTATTATGTATTTGCGTCGTACAGGCTCAGGAAGCTGATCAGGGCCGGGATAGCTTTCTTTCTTCGATCAATGATCTTGAGCAAAGCATTATTCAAGACAAAATGACTGTTGCGGAGATCCAAAAAAGCGTTTTAGAAGAATCATTTCTAAAACGTAGTGAAGATCAAGCTAAGGAAATGACCTTAAAGCAAGCCGATAAGATCACCGAATTCCAGAAGGATGTGCTTTTAGCTCCTGTGGCTGACAATCAAGCGCTAGCCCTTAACGAAAAGAAATCTGACCCCGTTCCTTTAGAGCCTGTGAAGGTTCAGGACGCGGAGGAGGGCATTAGCGATATCAACCGCTTGCTCGCGGATCAGCAAGACAAAAAGATCACTCTGGATTTTGATAAGCTCAAACTGGATGAGGCCTTGCGTGTGGTTGCCGAGCAAGCAGGCATTAATATCATCGTTGATCCTTCGACTAGGGATAGAGAAGTGACCCTCCACTTAAAAGATGTTGCCGTTTCAGAGGCGATCGAGCTTATCCTACAGGCGTACGAACTATCATATGCGATCAAGGGAAATTCTGTTTTTGTCGCACCCAAGAACCGTATTGCCGGTATGGCCGCGGTCCACAAGATCATCCGCCTAAAGAACATTAACGCGGAGGACGCGAAAAATTTGGTCAAGGATCTCGCGGAATCAGTGGCTTCAGATCGCGCGATCAACGCTTTGCTTGTTGTGGGAACGATCTCGCAGATCAAGGATGTAGAGAAGATCATCGCGGAAGTGGACAAGCCTCGCGCGCAGGTCCTTTTAATCACTCAGTTGATCGAGGTGGACAAGGATGCTTTATCCCAGATCGGGGTGGATTGGTCGGACAAGCTTAGCGTGTCCTTTCAAGAATCTAATTTTGATCCATTGGCGATGGGGACAAGGATCACGGATCCCGTGAATGCGCTTAACATCTATCGTTTTACGCGTACGCCAATGCAGCTTGACGCGGCGATCAACATGTTGATCCAAACCAACAAAGCCAAGATCCTTTCTAATCCAAAGATCGCGACCGTTAACGGAGAGGAAGCAAGCATTTTTATCGGCGATCGCATTCCATATGAGATCACAACGGTGACCGGAGGCGTTGCCAATACAGAGGTCCGCTTTACTGAGGCAGGCATTCGTTTGAACATCACCCCATCTATTATTGCGGATGATTATGTTGTCGTCAACGTTAAGCCAGAGGTCAGCTTTATTTATTCTTGGCGCGGCGAAGGGGACCAATATCCATGGGTCAGGACGCGTGAAGCATTTGCTAGTGTCAAGGTCAAGAATAACCAACCCTTTATCTTAGCTGGCCTTTTAAGCGAAGAAGAGAAGAAAAATATTTATAAAGTGCCTTTCTTGGGCGATATCCCATTTATCAAATGGGCATTCCGCTATGAAAAAATCACAACCGACAGCAAGGAAGTTATCATTACCGTTATTCCACAGATCATTAAGGATTAGCGTGTTTTGACTTTAAGATTTGTCCATCGCGCATACTGTAAATGTAGTATACTTATTTTATAGGATGCGCGTTGTCCGTGAGGGTCATTATTCAGGAGGTTCGTATGTTTTTGCGCCCGCTTCGCAGGTCCCGCCTTCAGGCATTTACCTTGATTGAAGTGATGATCAGTCTTTTAGTCCTTGGGCTGACATCTACCGCTGTTTACATGGCGCTGTCATCGATTTCTTTTGAAGAGATGTTCACGCGGGATCGAATAACAGCAAAGAATATTCTCACCTCTCGCTATGAACAGATCAAACAAGGCATGGATAATAATCCAAACGCCTTTTATAACATGAATGCTGCTAATTTTCCTGCTCAGGGGGCATGGCAGCCCTATACTCAGCCGGGATATCCGAATAATTTTTTTGAAAGCAGGGTTGTTTTTTTGTCTGGAACTGAAGAAACAAAAAGATTCTCTATCGCTGTGCGATGGACCCCTGAAAATGGCCAGCTAAAGCAAGTCGATCATGTCTTTACTGTGTCTCGGCCCGCGGATACCTTGCCAGGAAATATTCAGGGTACGGTCAGAAATTGTAGCACCTCAGCTGTTATCAGCTCGGCTATGGTTACGATCACTAGCCAGAATGATGGGACTTCACGTCAGGTTTATACAGATGGCAACGGATTCTATACTTTTCTGGTCAATACAGTGCGAGTTTTGCCGACAGGAGACTATGCGATCCAAGGGTCAAAGGCTAATCATGGCAACTATCCGCCAGCTTCACCACCATCTGTTATCGTCAACGTCCAGTCCAGCCAGGATACAACCCATGATTTCTGTCTTGAGCCAAATCCGACAGCAAATCTCAAATTTATCCTTCAATCATCTGTCGCTGGAGAAGCTGATCAGGTTTTTTCCGGCCTTATGTTGAGGCTTTTGCAGAATGGATCAGGAGCAACGCTCGTAACTCCCAGCATGCAACAGAGCTATGCGGCAGGAGGGAGAACTTTTACTGTTGGTTTTCCTGTTGGATCAACCGCCCAAAGATGTTTTACACTGGTCACAGGACAGTTATCTGGAAATCTTTCTTCCAGCCCGACTAACGCACCTTCGTATCCATTTTTTTACAATCAAAGCGTAGGATCAAGAACATGTTCGCGCAGTTGCGCGGGTGAAACAGGATGGAATCTGCCTAGCACCATGCCTTATAATTATAAGGGATGGTCATCCGCGCAGGTTCGAGACGAGATCTACACGCCCTCTGGTTATGCAAATGTTGCATGTGCTAATCCTTGGGCTGGAAGCTCAGCGGCCGGCGTAGATCGTTTTTGTGTTTCTCCTGGGCAAGCCGATCAAACTTTTACGATCACCCTGGATCGCGTTCCGACAGCGACTCTTGCAGGATCTGTCAAAAGGCTTGACAACACACCTATTGCTGGGGCTGACGTTATGGTCTGGTGGCGTTTTAATGGGCAAAGTTCAAATTTTTTCTCTACCTCATATAATAAAGCTCCTATCATAACAACAACGACAGATGCCAATGGCAACTATTCATTAACAGTTCCCGCGGCCCAAGAGCTTTTTCCTAATGATCAAGCTTGGTACTTGCATATATATGCCAGGGCATATATTCAGGTCCCGGGATGTTGCGAAGCGCAAACACCTGTGCAGGTAGAAAAGGATGCTGTCGTTGGGCCTGCAACGGTAGGTTCAACCCTCAACTACGATTTTGCGCTTCCTGACCCCCCAGGCGCGGTCGTATGCGGAAATCTGTCCGGCGATATCAAGGATCATCTACAGCAAACACTTGTTCCAGGGTCAATAATTATGTTAGGCGCTAATTCGCAGACAACACCAACAGGGAATTACGCGTTCTCTTGCCCGGCTGGTAACGCAGGCTATAGATTGCCCGCGCTAAGTTACTCATATACTATCGATAAATCAGGAAGTTATTATCAACGAAATAGCGTCGGCAATACCTTTTACAAGCCGAAGCCAACTGTTCCTGTTGTGGCAAACACAGGCAACATTTTTGATTCTACGATCCTCTCAAGAGGCTATGGAACGATCACAGGGACCGTGACGTATCAATCGGCGCAAGGGCCTGCTCCGGTGTCCAATATCAGGGTTTCATTTACGCCGAGTTCAACGGTCGTTTCTCCAAACACGAGCCTTCATGCGTTTACAGATGCCAATGGCGTCTACACGATCAACAATGCGCATGAAAGCTGGCCGCCGCAGGCATCAGGAGTCTCCTTGGTAAGCGAGACAGAATTTTATTTAACTCCAAGAAATCATACCATGATGGTCAATCCAAACTTTTTTGACAAGAATCCTAACTATGCGACGATCACCCAAGCGAACATTGTTGTTGAGCGCAATCAGACAAATACATATGATTTTCAGTTAGTCCCCGAAGGTTCAGGGTTATGAGAAGAGCGGATCGCGCGTTTTCTTTAGTTGAAGTCATTGTTGTCGTTGCGGTCTGCGCGGTCGTGATGGTCTTGTTTGGGTCATTATTCGTTGGCAGTTGGGTGGATTACGAAGCGACAATGGCGCGCGTCAATCTTCAGGAGAGGATGGACAATTTCTTTATTGTCCTGGAGGAAGATGTTCTGGAAGCTAGCGATTTTACTATTTCTAATAACGACCAGCGTCTATTTCTGACATATCCAGCATCAGGATTTAGTTTTAGCTCAGTTTCTTATGATTTTGGGAATGGACAAGCTGTGCGGACGACAGCTGGAACGGTGACTGGGACACAAACACTTATCGTTCAAGGTTTGCAAGCGACATCGTTATTTTTAGAGGATGCTTCTGTTCCTAACGTGGTCGTTTGCCAGCTCGATCTTGAGCAGCAAGTTTTTGGGAGGACTGTTTCGCTGCGTGGCCTTAAAAGATTAGCGTTGAGGAATTAGAAAATGAAAATTATTTCCTTGCAGATAAAAAAACGACATGGATACGCGTTGCTGGCCAGCATCGTTTTGTGCCTTTTTTTTGGCATTTTTATCGGGCTCGCCTTCATGCGCTCCTCGTCGGTTAATATCCGGGGAACAGTCAGCCGTAATGTCGAGGACGCTTTGTATGCCGCTGAGGCCGGTGTCCACCACGCTCTTTCAGCGCTACGGTTTTCAGGATTGACATGGACAGGAACGAATGGGTTAGAAGACATTGATGAAGGCGGGAAAGTGTATGGCCGTTATCAAGTCGCGGTCGATAGCGCGAACATTCAGCAAGACTCATCATGGAAGATCGTTCCGATAACAGTGGTGGGATGGAATGCTGATCAGACGGCATCCAGGCAGATCAACGCGAGGATCCGCTGGCAATCTTTAGGTGAGTTTTTTATTTCTACTTTCTCAGATCTGGAAATAGCAAAAGGTGCCACGCTCGATTCAGGTATTCTAGGTCGCAACATTACGTTTGCCAATGCTACCCAGGCACAGCCTATCACGATCCAAGGCACCGTTAATCATTTTGGAACGCTTACAGGATATGATCCTAATAACCCACTCAATTATCCTCATATTTCGATCACTGGTAATCCAAAAACAAGCCTTATTTCGCCTCCTGCGGCCCCTGTTGTTGATAGCAATCGTTACTCGAATCTTGCCAACGACGACGGCTATTATCAAGCAAGCGGATCTTTAACGATCAGTGGCAATTTGAATCGCAATACGCCCTTAGGGGGTCCAACCGGCCCTAGCGCGGGTAACGGTGTTATTTTTGTCAATGGAGATGTGTATATCAGCGCGACCGTTGCTGAGTCTATGGCGGTTGTGGCTACTGGGAACATCTACATTACAGGCGATGTGATGTATGCCAATCAGAACGATCCGAGCGTTCAGCTTGGGCTTTTTGCAAAAGGTAATATTATCATTAATTCTCCTCCCGCCGGAGGAAGCCGTACCTTGCAAGCGATGTTGATCTCTGAACAAAGATTTTATGCGCAGGGCAATCCAGGATCCTTTGGCACGTTAAACTTTAAAGGGGCCATGTCCATTCGTGGGCAGCCGAGCACATCCACCACGGCGATCGACCTGGCAGCTTTTGCTGCGCGAAACTATGTTTATCATTCGGAGCTTTCCACGGCTTGCACGATCCCCGCAATGATCTACTTGGCGTATCTGCATACATGGCAGGTCGCTGGTGATCCATCAATCGCGGTCGATACCTATTAGCTTCCTGCGTATATGTTCCGCGATTTAAAACCTTGGCATTTCTTGACTACCCTCTTGACAAGTTGTAACCTTAATATTTCCAATATGTTATAGGAATACTTTTTGAAAGCGTTTTCTTGACATCCAAAAGAACCCATGCTATACTCTGGCAACTTCAATCGGAAAAAATGAAAGGTGTCATTTTTTATGCTGCTCGAGACCATTTCGAAGTTCAACTGGATCGATATTGTTATCATCATGATCGCGTTGCGCGCTCTTTATATAGGGCTTAAGCGCGGATTCGTCAGTGAGCTTTTTCATTTGCTGGCAATGATCGTCGTGATCTTTGCAGTCTTTCATTATTATCCATTATGCGCAAGATTTTTGGAAAAGCAGATATTCTTTAAGCTCGGTATCGCAAAGGCCATGGCCTTTGTCGCGATCTGGATCGTTGTCGCGCTGATCGCCAAGTTTGTTCGTGATGGCGTCAACATGGTCTTTAAGATCGAGGCAAAATCATTTATTGATAAATTTGGCGGTTTGTTCTTGGCGTGCGGACGGGCAATGCTGGTATCAAGCTTGATGCTGTGTTTTTTTTCTACCATGCAGATCGAATATTTAAGTCGTCATATTCAAAGATCTTATTTCTCGCCGAAGATCATCACGTTCGCGCCGGATATTTATCGGGGCATCTACAACACATTGATTAGTAAATATTTTCCGAATGAGAAAATAAATCCTGATGTTGTCGTTGATCCGGACAAGAGGCCAGCATCTGTTGAACACAAAGATCCAAAGAAGAAATAATAAAACCTTGCGTTTAGACGAACTCCATCATTTTTTTATTCACGAAGGCATGCGCGAAGATATGCGCGGCCCAAAGCAGCTAAAAATATTTTTAGCTGAACAGCGAAAGAATTTTCGTAAAACTACCAAAGCTTTGAAGAAGTTCTTTGACAGAGAGGATCTTGTGAACCCTTACGCGGATACGAGGGTCCTGTGCGGTGACCCCCAGGCAGAGATCAAAACAATATTGGTCGGTATCGATATTGGCATTGGCGAATTGTTGTGGGCCAATGAACTTGCGCGTCAAGGTAAAAAAATAGATCTGGTCCTTGCGCATCACCCGGAAGGCTTGGGATTAGCAGGGTTAGCACAAGTGATGGCGCTTCAGATCGATTGGCTTGTGCGTCTGGGACTGGACAAGAAGGTTGCCAAAGAATTGATGGAAAAACGCATGGAAGAAGTGGGGCGTAGCGTCCACGCGGATAATCATCAAAGGGTCGTGGATGTGGCGCGTCAGCTGGGGCTTGCCTTGGCTTGTTGCCATACGCCAGCGGATAATCATGTGGCGGCGTATTTACAAAAGATCATGGATACAAAAAAGCCCAAGACCTTAACACATATCGTAGACCTTTTATGCCAAGAACCTGAATACCAAATGGCCGCGGCCATGAAATCCGGCCCACGCGTTGTTGTTGGTAAGCCAAAGGATAAGGCGGGCAAGGTGGTCATTGATATGACCGGCGGCACAGAAGGATCGCGGGATGTTTTTGCTAGGCTTTCGCAGGCAGGCGTCGCGACGGTTATCGGCATGCATATGTCCGAAGGGCATATTAAGCAAGTGAAGAACGAATATATCAATGTTGTCATCGCGGGGCACATCGCTAGTGATAACATTGGATTGAATCTTTTGTTGGATAAATTGCAACGGCGTGTTAAAGGCGTGGAGATCTTGGAATGTTCAGGATTTCGAAGGGTAAGGCGATAATATGGGTTTGATCCCTGATGATATCATTGCTCAGGTCCTCGACCGCTGCGACATTGTGGAATTGATCTCAGAGTACGTGACGCTTAAGAAGGCAGGGCGGAATTTTAAAGCCTGTTGTCCCTTTCATCACGAGAAGACGCCATCATTCGTAGTAAATCGCGACAAGCAGATCTATCATTGCTTTGGGTGCGGGGCTGGAGGCAACGCGATCGGTTTTCTCATAAGCCATGACCATATGGATTTCCCGTCGGCAGTCCGTCATCTGGCGCAAAAAGCAGGGATCAGCATTCCAGACACGCACAGTAGCGCATCCTCTGAAGCACTTGGCGAGCGGGATCTGGTCCTTAAAGCGAATGAATCGGCGGTTGATTTCTTTCATGATAATCTGATCAAGGGACAAGGTAAGGCCGCCAGCGCCCAAGAATACCTTAAAAAACGTCAGGTCAAACTTGAAACAGCAAGGAAGCTAAAGTTAGGATTCGCGCCGGACAGCTGGGATGGCATCATAACATTTTTACGCAGCAAGAACATGAGCTTGTCGATCATGGAAAAGGCGGGGCTGATCGTCCCTCGGGAAAAAAGTGAAGGCTACTATGATCGTTTCCGTGATCGTGTGATCTTTCCGATCTTTGATCTGAGAGGAAAATGTATCGCTTTTGGCGGGCGTACGATGAAAGCAGAGTCAGGAGCAAAGTATATGAATTCTCCTGAGACGCCTGTGTATGCTAAACGAGAACATCTTTATGGGCTTCATGCGTCAAAACAGGCGATCGCCCGTGATGACCACGCGGTCGTGGTCGAAGGGTACATGGATTTTTTGACACCTTTTCAGGCAGGCGTTGAAAATATCGTCGCGTCCTTAGGAACAGCGTTAACGATTGAACAGATCCGTCTGATCAGACGCTATACGCGTAATGTCATTATGTTGTATGACGCGGATATGGCAGGTCAAATGGCGACCGTGCGCAGTCTTGATCTTTTGATCGAAGAGGATATGCATGTAAAGATCGCGCTTTTGACAAGCAATGAGGATCCGGATTCGTTCATTCAAAAATTTGGAGTGCAAGAGTTCCGACAACGTTTGAGCGCGGCACAGCCGCTGTTCGATTATAAGCTAGGGATCTTGTTGCGGCAGCATGACGGTCGATCTGTTGAGGGGAAGGCAAGGATCTCTGCGGAAATGCTGACAACGCTCGCGAAGTATCGCAATGAAATCGTTCGCTCTGAGTATTTAAAACAACTCGCGCACGCGCTGTCTGTCTCTGAGGACGCGTTGCGTTTGGAATTGAAAAAGATCGGCGTGACGCCGACCGCCGAACCATCCATCTATGCGCGGCAGCATCAAAAGATCGTTCGCGTGGTGGAGCGGGATCTGTTAAAGCTGATCTTAGAAGACCAGGAGACGGCGGTCCGTATCCAGGAGGAAGTGACCCTGGAGGATTTTCAGGATGAGCAGGTGCGTTCAGTGATGGCACAGATCTTCCACCTTTCTCAGCATGAAAAGACCATAAGCGTCGCGCATTTGGTCCAGCATTTCAAGGATGATGAAACATTGCGATTTCTATCCGAGCTGGCCGCTGCCAGCCATTTGGTTGCGGGTGACAAGGAATCTTTAAAGCGGGATTATATCAATCGGATCAAATCGGATCGCTTAAAATCACAGCGTAAGAATTTGTGCGATGAGATCCATCAGGCGGAACGCACGGGCGATCATGCGCGGCTGGAAGAATTGACGCAGAAATTTAATCAACTCATAAAGGGGTAAGCATGGGACGAAAAGCAGCAAAACCAAAGGGCATCCAAGAAGGACTAGAAAAACTTTTAACACTGGGTAAAAGTAAGGGATTTCTGACCTATGACGAGGTCAATGATACCTTAGCCGGTGACGCGGAGTCTTCGGAAGAGGTCGATCAAGTTTTTGACTCCTTGGAGAGCAAAGGGATCCGTATTGTTAACTCTGAAGAAGACATGGAGATCACGGATGAGCCCGGCTCACAAGAGGTCAAGGCGCCTTGCGACGAAGAAGAAAAAGAGGAAGTCGATTACAGCGATAAATTCATTCCCTTAGATGATCCTGTCAAGATGTATTTAAAGCAAATGGGATCCATTCCTTTGCTGTCGCGTGAAAAAGAGATCACGCTTGCCAAGCGCATCGAAGAAACAGAGACACGTTTCGCTGAAGCGTTGTTCAAGCTTGTGTTCGCGCGCAAGGAAGCGATGGAGATCATCAACAAAGTTCTCAACGAAGAGATCAACGCGGAAGACGTGATCAAGGATGAGTTAGAGCGACGCGAGAGGTTGATGAAAGATCTCAAGAAGCTTTTGGAAAAGGTACGGTATTCCCGCAAAGGAACAGAGGATTCTGGCAAGATCATCGCGCAATTTAAATTAACTTCGACGGTAAATGAAGGTATCGTTCAGGAGATCCGCGATATCTTAAAAAAGATCGATCGGCTTGAAAAAAGCATTAAGGCCAAAGGCAAGGCCTCTAAGATCGCGGAGTTCCGTGATCAAAAACGTGATCTCATTAGAAAATTGGATGAGCCTTTGCCAAGGGTCAAGACGCAAATGCGGATCGTTCGTGAGCGCCAGCGCCGTTTTAATCATGCGAAGAAAGGCCTTGTGGAGGCAAATTTACGTTTGGTGGTCAGCATTGCCAAGAAATATATTAATCGCGGGCTATCGTTCTTGGATTTGATCCAGGAAGGGAACATGGGCCTTATTCGCGCGGTAGAAAAATTTGAGTATCAGCGCGGCTATAAATTTTCAACTTACGCGACATGGTGGATCCGCCAGGCGATCACGCGCTCGATCGCGGATCAGGCCCGCACGATCCGCATTCCTGTGCATATGACCGAAACGATCAACAAGATCATCCGTATTTCCAGATTGTTCGTTCAAGAATGCGGTCGTGAGCCGACCCCTAAAGAGATCGGAAAGCAGATGCGGATGTCCGTCGGCAAGGTCAAGGAGATCCTTAAGATCTCCCAGGTGCCGATCTCGCTGCAGACCCCGATCGGCGATGAGGGGGATACGCATTTTGGTGATTTTATCGAAGACAAAAAAGCTGTGTCGCCGGCTAACGCGACCGTGCATTCGATGTTGAAGGAGGAGATCATTGAGGTTTTGTGCACCTTAGATGACCGCGAACGCCAGATCTTAGAGTTACGATTTGGCATTAAGGATGGATCGACCCGTACACTGGAAGAAGTGGGCAGCGTTTTTAAAGTGACCCGCGAGCGTGTACGCCAGATCGAATCCAAAGCTTTGCGCAAGCTACGCCATCCGACCCGTTCGCGTAGACTGAAAACTTTTCTGGATATGACCGTGAAAGAAGGCGAAGGGTTGCAATAATTGTTTAGGCAGAATATGCGTGTTTTGGGCCTATCGGATCTCGCGATAGGCCCTTTTTTTGTTCGATCGCGGCCTTCAGGTAAAACACCCTATACAGAAGTAAAGAAATCTGGTATACTGTGACATTTCAGTTTTTAGGATTTGAGTAGAGATTTAAAGTAAGTATAATAAAGTAATATATATATGTATTGATTTCCGGGCCCATAGCTCAGCCGGTTAGAGCAGTTGACTCATAATCAATTGGTCCCAGGTTCGAGTCCTGGTGGGCCCAGAGTAAAAACATGGGCGCATAGCTCAGCTGGTTAGAGCGCTGCCCTCACATGGCAGAGGTCGAAGGTTCAAGTCCTTCTGTGCCCACCAGAATGTATAGCAAGGAGAAGTGACATATGGCAGAGGTTTTGATCCAGGATCAGACGCGAAGACTTGTGGAGCTGCAAAAAATCGATGGGGAGTTTTATGAATACAAAATAGCCTTGCGTGAAAAACCAGAGAAGATCGAGGAACTTAAGAAGGCGTTCGAGCAGAAAAAAACAGGCCTCAAGGACTTGGAGGATCGATTAAAGGCGAAGCAGCTAGAGCGCAAAGAGCGCGAAGGGGACCTGCAAGTTAAAGAGGCGGATATCGCGAAAGCCAATGGCCAACTTTCTCAGCTTAAAACGAATAAAGAATACAAAGCTAAATTAACGGAGATTGAAGGTCATAAAGCCGATAAATCCATTATTGAAGAGAAAATTTTGATCCTTTTTGATGAGATCGATGCGATCAACAATAAGATGGCGAAAGAAAAGGAATCTTTCGGCAAGGAAGAAAAGAAGTTTTCTGATGAAAAGGCTGCGATCGAGTCGGAGATCAAGCAGCTGGAAGATAAAGTGAAGGTCTTGGAATCGCAGCGGCAACAGAAGGCTAAAGAGATCGATGGAAAACTTTTAAGTCAATATGAAAGGATCTTAAAAGGTAAAGAAGGCCTGGCGATGGTACCAGTCAAGAATAATTCCTGCGGCGGGTGCTACATGAACGTTCCTGCTCAGGTCGTTAATGAGATCCAGAAGCATGAAGGTCTTGTTTCTTGTGAGTTTTGTGCCCGCATTCTTTATCTTGAGGATAGTCTTTGAGCAAGCATTTGAAGATATTTATTGATGGCGCTTGCCATGGAAATCCCGGCCCAGCCGGGGTCGGAGTAGCGATCTTTGAAGGCGATGTCTCTCTTGAGCAGATCTCCATGCCGATAGGGGACGCAACGAACAATATCGCAGAGTATAGCGCCTTGATCCATGGGCTTATTCAGGCGCTTCGGCTGAAGGCAGACCATGTGACGATATTGACCGACAGCCAGCTTGTTTGTCGTCAAGTCGCGGGAGCCTATAAGATCAAGAGCGTTCATTTGAAATTTTTGCACGATCAGGCGGTGTCGTTATTGCGGACCTTTCAGAAAGCTGAAGTAAAACATATTCCAAGAGAGCAAAACAAGATCGCGGACCGCTTGGCCGCTTGTTCTTTAAAAACATTTAAGAGTAGCCCAGATGATCGCCCTGAAGATTTTCTCTTCGGGGAGGAAAGTCCGAGCTCCGCAGGATAATGCATTCCGGTAATGCGGGACACCCTGCTGTTAGCGGGGTAGGATCAGAGCTACAGTGACGATGCCTCGCCGTTGGCGAGGAGTGAAACGCCGCAATCTCTGCATGGAGCAAGGCCAAATAGGAGAAGACGCAAAACTGAAAGGTTTTGAGGCGAAGTGATCCGCTTCGTTTGGATTCTCGGGTAGGCTGCAAGAGTCTGGCGAGCAATCGCTAGAGCAAGTCAAATGATCGTCCATCTCGCCAATAAAAAATCGAGAGGAACAGAACTCGGCTTATTGGGCTACTCTATTGATCATTTACGTTGATGTGAAAGTATTTATCTATTATCAAGAACATAAAAACAATGGGAGGAGCTGTCTATGTCAGGACATTCAAAATGGGCAACCATTAAGCACAAAAAAGCGGCGACGGACGCAAAAAGAGGCGCTGCGTTCACCAAGATCATTAAAGAGATCACCGTAGCTGCGCGTGAAGGTGGCGGTAATCCTGAGACCAATCCACGATTGCGTACAGCAGTCCAGCGCGCCAAGATGATCAACATGCCTGGTAACAATGTTGACAACGCGATCAAAAAAGGTACTGGAGAGCTGCCGGGCGTTACTTATGAATCGGCTGTTTTCGAAGGTTATGGACCAGGAGGCGTCGCGATCCTTATTGAAACATTGACAGATAATAAGAATCGAACGGTCTCTGAGTTGCGCATGATCTTGAACAAAAAGAACGGCAGCATGGCTGGCGCTGGCAGCACAGCGTGGATGTTTACAAAAAAAGGATTCATCACTGTGTCCAAAGCCAAGGCGAAAGAAGAAGAGTTGATGGACACCGTCTTGGAAGCAGGGGCTGAAGACCTCAAGGCCGAAGATGATCTATTTGAGATCACAACGGACGCGTCCAGCTTGGAAGCTGTGAAAACAGCTTTAGACACTAAAAAGATCGCGATGGAGTCTGCAGAAGTTACCATGATACCCAACTCAACGGTCAAAGTTGTTGGCAACGACGCTAAGCAGGTCCTGGCTTTAATGGAAGCCTTAGAAGACCATGAAGACGTGCAAGCTGTGTATGCCAACTTTGACATTTCTGATGAAGACATGGAAACGATCTCTGAATAAAGAATATGAAAGTGCTTGGCGTTGACCCTGGTTCGCGCATTACAGGTTATGGGATCGTTGAATCCCAAGGACATTGCGTTAAGCTGATCGAAGCCGGGATCATCAAGCCAAGGTCAGCGGACCCGTTAGAAGAACGTATCCAGAAGATCTACCGTAATCTCGCGGATATCATTGCGACGTATCAGCCGGAAGTTTTGGTCCTTGAAAAATTGTACACGCATTTTCAGTATCGCACGACGGCCTCTGTCTTAGGACACGTGCGGGGAGCGATCTGTCTTCTGGCAGCAGAAAAGAATATGATTTTAGCGGAAAATAGCGTTAAGCGTATCCGCAAGGCGTTGACAGGTAACGGCGCCGCGACCAAGGATCAGACTCAGGCGATGGTCGCGCACATTCTGCGCATCGATCAACAGCGCCTGACCAAGGATGCCTCAGACGCCCTTGCCTTAGCCATAGGCCATTTAAGCTTAAGCACGGATCAACGATGATAGCGGAAATTCACGGAAAAATTGTTCATAAGCAAGATCAAGGTCTCGTTATCGATGTCCAGGGATTGTATTACGAGGTCCTTGTTCCGGCATCTGTCCTCGCGCGCATCAACGATCAGGATCAAGCGCAAGGGCAGATCCACCTGAAGACCTATCATTATATCCAGAACGATCCTTCTCGAGCCGTGCCGATGCTGATCGGCTTTATTAATGACGTGGAAAGAGATTTCTTTTTGGAATTCATTAAGGTCTCAGGGATAGGCCCTCGGGCGGCGGTTCGGGCGTTGAGCAAGCCTATATCAGAGATCGTTAGGGCGATCGATAGTGGTGATGTCCATTTTCTAAAAACATTGCCTGGGATCGGCATTCAACGCGCAAAAGAGATCGTGGCTAAGCTTCAAGGGAAGGTTGCTAAGTTCGGCTTGATCCAGGACAGGGTCGCCGGCGCAGAGAGCACCATTAAGCCTCCGGCTGATTTTCAGGAGGAGGTGCTTTCGGTGTTGTTACAATTGCAGTACAAGCGGCCGGAGGCTCTATCGATGATCCAGTCCGCTCTTGATCGTTGTCCAGCGATCGCTAGCGCGGAGGGATTGTTAAACGAAATTTATAAGCAGAGGGTAAAAGCCAATGAGTGAACCAGTGGTCAGTTATGTTCATAGCGTGATCGAAGCCGTTTTGTTCGTCAGCGACAAGCCGGTAACATTTGAGGAGATCAAGGAAGTTGTTGGTGATGTAGAAGGACGTGCTTTGCGTCAAGCGATCGATGAGCTTACGGCAAAGTACGAAGCGGAAAAACGAGGCATGGTGATCGTTGAGATCGCTGGCGGATATCAAATGCTTAGTAACCCCGAATACGCTAACGCGGTCCGCGCGTTCTATCGCACGCAAAAGAAAGAAAAATTATCCAAGCCTGCCTTAGAGTCCTTGGCGATCGTCGCCTACAAACAGCCTGTGACGAGGCTTGATATCGAGTTGATCCGCGGGGTGAATTCTGACGGTGTTGTCGCGCATTTACTTGAAAAGAATTTGATCAAGATCGCTGGCCGAAAAGATGTCCCCGGAAAACCGTTCATGTACGGGACTACGAAAGAATTTCTGGAATACTTTGGTTTGCGTTCGCTTTCCGACCTGCCTAAGCTTGAGGATTTCGCGTCTTTGCAGGAACAGGGAACGGATAACATTAAGGCGTTTCAAGGGATCAGCGAAGAATTTAAGCAGCAGGCCGCAGAGTATTCTCCGACAGCAGGAGACATGCTGCCATTAGATGAAAAAGATGTGATAGAGTCTGAGCAGATCCAATCGCAGCCAGCGCATGAAGCATTAGAGCCTGCTGTAGAGGAAGATCAGGCAACATCAGCGGAACAATTAAAAGATGTGGTAAGCGATGGAGGAACGGATGAGCATCCCAACGTTGCGTAAAAAGATTGATGTTCTTGACGGAAAGATCGTGCGTTTGCTCAATGAGCGCGCGAGGGCGAGCCTTGCCATTGGCCATGAAAAGAAAAAGCATCAAAAAGGAATTTATGCCCCGGACAGAGAAAAGCAGGTTTTTGACAGCGTTAAGGGCGCTAATCGCGGCCCTATGACCGCATCGACGCTGGAGGCGATCTACCGTGAGATCATGTCAGGTTCTTTGTCCTTAGAGAAAGCTTTGCGTATTTCTTTCCTTGGGACGCAGGGATCTTTTACGCATATGGCGGCCAACAAAAAGTTTGGTTCGCAGGTTGAGTACGTTGCGTGTAACAGCATCGATGAGGTCTTTCAGAAAGTAGACCATGGCGACTGCGACTATGGCGTTGTTCCTGTCGAGAATTCCATCGAAGGCGCGGTAACGCATACCTGCGACATGTTGGTGGATTCCGACCTGAGGATCTGCGCGCAGACAACGATCAAGGTTGAACAGCACTTGTTATCCAAAGAGAATCTCAAAGACGTTAAGACGATCTACTCTAACCCGCAATCGTTCGGGCAGTGCCGTCATTGGCTTGCCGCGAACTTGCCAACGGCTGGCCAGATCTGGGTAGCGTCCAACACGGAGGCTGCTCAGAAAGCCGCGAAGCAACGGTATTCCGCGGCGATCGCCTCTAGTTTAGCCGCCAAGGTTTACGAGGTGCCGATCATCCGTGAGAATATTCAAGATATGGCGCACAACATGACGCGTTTTTTTGTGATCGCCAGGCAGGATGTTCCCCCTACCGGAAAGGATAAGACGTCCTTGATCTTTTCTATTAAAGACAAGGTGGGCGCGTTGCATGACATGCTTGTTCCATTTCGAAAGCTAGGTATCAATCTGACCAAGATCGAATCACGGCCTTCAAAGAAGAAGGCATGGGATTACTACTTTTTTGTCGATTTGATCGGACATCGGGATGATGCGAAGGTTAAAAAAGCCTTAGGGCAGCTGGAAGGGATGTGTAAATATTTAAAAGTTGTTGGATCGTACCCTCAAGAGGATATATGAGAAATATTGTCAAAAAGAATATCTTAAATGTGAAACCTTATCTTCCTGGAAAACCCATTGAAGAGGTCAAGCGCGAGTTGGGATTGAAAGAAGTCTATAAGCTTGCTTCCAATGAAAATCCTTATCCGCCGACACCGAAGGTTTTAAAGGCGATCATCAAGGAATTAAAGGAGCTGAACCGTTATCCTGACGGTAATTGTTTTTGTTTACGCCAGGCGATCGCTAAGCAGTTGGGTGTTGATACTGATCAGCTAGTTTTCGGCAACGGCTCTGACGAGATCATTGTCTTGGTAACAAAAGCATTCGCCGCGGAAGGCGATGAGATCATAACCGCGCATCCGACATTCCTTATCTACGAGATCGCGACCAAGATCTCTGGAGCGAACATTCGCTTAGTGCCTTTAAAGGATTTTCGCTACGACCTTCAGGCGATTCGTCAGGCTGTCACGGAAAGAACAAAGATCATCTTTATCGCCAATCCTAATAATCCGACCGGGACCTACGTAACACAGTGTGAAGTAGAGGACTTCTTGAAAGGCTTACCTGAAAATATCATTGTCTTCTTTGATGAAGCTTATTATGAGTTCGTTGGCAAAAAAGATTATCCCAATAGCTTGCGTTTACTTAAGCAATATCCCAACGTGATCCTGACCCGGACTTTTTCTAAAGCGTACAGCTTGGCTGGATTGCGCGTTGGCTATGGCGTTGCCAGCAAAGAGATGATCGACATCCTTAATCGTGTCAGAGAACCTTTCAATGTGAATACGTTGGCCCAGGCGGCGGCATTGGCAGCGCTTGGGGACAAGCCGCGATATATGAAAATGATCCGCGGCCTAAACCAGGAAAAACAGAGAATGTGCAAGGACCTTCAAAAGCTGAAGGTTCCATTCGTTGAAAGTGTCACGAATTTTGTCTTGATCGACCTGAAGACCGATAGCTTAGCGGCCACGCAGAAGCTTTTACGCAAGGGTGTGATCGTGCGTGATATGGGTTTCTGGGGACTAGAGAATTTTATTCGCGTTTCTATCGGGACCCCAAAAGAAAATAAAAAATTTATTCAAGCCTTAAAGGAGATCTTATGATCGTCGTTCTAAAACCACAGGCAACAGAAAAACAGATCCAGCATATTCTTGAGAAAACAAAAAATTTAGGATTGAAAGCGCATGTTTCGCGAGGGGTTGAGCGCACGATCATTGGGCTCATAGGGCCTGAAGATGTCCTGCGCGTTACACCTCTTGAGGTCTTTCCAGGCGTTGAAGAGGTTATGCCGGTTTTGGCTCCTTATCGGCTTGTCTCGCGGGAATTCAAGAAGGAAAGCTCAAGGATCGCTATTCGCAAAGACTTAAGGATTGGAGATAGAAAGGTTGTCCTTATGGCTGGGCCTTGCGCTGTCGAGAACCGCAAAACACTTCTTGCCATCGCTGCGAAGATCAAGAAGGCGGGGGCCAGTGTTTTACGCGGTGGGGCGTTCAAGCCTCGGACATCTCCTTATGATTTTCAAGGATTAGGCGAGGAAGGGCTTAAATATTTGAAAGAAGCTTCTGAAAAGTACGGCATCGCTACCGTTTCCGAAGTCGTCGATCCACGCGACATTCCATTGATGGTCAAGTATGTTGATGTCTTGCAGGTCGGCGCGCGCAATATGCAGAATTTTACTTTGTTGCGGGAACTCGGCAAGACAAAGAAACCTGTTATGTTAAAAAGAGGCATTAGCGCAACGATCAAAGAGTGGTTGATGTCGGCAGAATACATTCTTTCAGAGGGAAATTTTGACGTGATCTTATGTGAGCGCGGTATCCGTACATTTGAGACACAAACGCGCAACACCTTGGACATTAACGCGGTTGCTGTTGTCAAAGAGCTTTCCCACTTGCCGATCGTGGTTGACCCCAGTCATGCGACAGGGCGCCGCAGCCTGGTCGCGAGTGCTTCACGCGCGGCGGTTGCCGCTGGCGCGGATGGTTTGATCGTTGAGGTCCATGATCATCCGGAAGAAGCAATGTCCGACGGCGTTCAGTCGCTGATCCCCCAAGGCTTCAGCAGCCTTGTTAGGGAACTAAAGAAAGTCGCTTTGGCGATCGGACGGGATTTGTAATATGCGCTTTCAACGGAACCCTTTAATGTTTCGCAAGGTCACTGTCATCGGGATAGGCTTGTTGGGTGGATCACTGGCGATGGCGATAAAAAAGAACCATCTTGCGCGGGAGGTTGTCGGCGTCTCTCGACGGCAGGCCGCATTGCAATACGCGTTGAAGAATAAGATCATCGATCATGGCTCAAGCAATATCGTGAAATCTGTTGAGAACGCGGACCTTGTTGTACTGGCAACGCCGATCCAGACGATCCTAACACTTATCACGACCTTAGGCGCACATCTAAAGCGTGGATGCATTGTCACGGATGTTGGGAGCACCAAGGCGACCATTGTTCAGGCGGCGCAAAAACATTTTCCAAATCATGTGTTGTTTGTCGGTTCTCATCCTTTGGCCGGTTCAGAAAAGAAAGGCATTGAATTTAGCACCGCGTCCCTTTTTGAGCAAAGCCATTGCTTGCTGACACCAACGGATAAGACCAACAAAGGCGCTTTGGACAAAGTGTCAGAATTTTGGACCAGGGCAGGAGCTAAGATCAAGACTATCTCTCCTGATGAACATGATACGATCGTCGCGTACACAAGTCACGTTCCTCATCTATTGGCATACGGCCTAATGGACGCGATACCTGCGGATTATTTGCCTTTTGGGGCCACGGGATTACGTGATACAACACGGATCGCCTCTTCCAATCCCGAGCTATGGGCTGATATCTGCATGCAGAACGCGAAAAACATGACAAAAAGTTTGGATGACATCATCAAGACCATTGCCGGGTACCGCAAGGCTATTGTTGTTGGAGACGAAAATTTTTTGATGGAATCCTTTAAGAGATCAAAAGAAAAACGGGACGGCCTTCATGCATAATGCGCCTATTGTTGTCGCGATCGATGGACCGGCCGGCGCCGGTAAGAGCACGATCGCCAAAGAAGTCGCGAAAAGACTAGGTTTTATGTATCTCGATACAGGCGCGATGTACCGCTCTCTTACCCTGAAAGCGCTGCGCGAGAAAATTGACCTCAATGATGAGGCAAGCTTAACAGCGCTTGCGAGGTCGACGCGTATCGATCTAAAGATCGGCGATCATCACGCTTTGAAAGTTTTGCTCGATGGACAAGAGGTAACCGAAGAAATTCGCAGCCCTGAGGTAACGAACAACACTTTTTATATTGCCCGCACAGCAGGAGTGCGCGATGTGATGGTGGAGCAGCAGAGAGCTATTGGCGCGAAGACAAATGTTATCGCTGAAGGCCGCGACATTGGAACGGTCGTGTTCCCAAACGCATTTTGTAAGTTTTATTTAGACGCTCGCTTTGAAGAGCGCGCCAATCGTCGCTGCAAAGAAATGAGCGAAAAGGGCAAAGCGGTCGCATGCGCGCAGGTGCAGCAGGATCTTCAGGATAGGGACACAAAGGATCTTACGCGCAAGGTTGGTCCTTTAAAAATAGCAGATGATGCGATCGTTATCGATTCAACCAACATGTCCATTCAGGACGTTGTTCAGAAAGTCATTGACCACATTCAGTCTCATGGATAAATCCCTCATTCGTAATTTTTCGATCATTGCTCATATCGATCACGGTAAGTCAACTTTAGCGGACCGCTTGATGTTGGCTACTGGAGCGATCGATGAGCGCAAGTTCCAGAACCAGATCCTTGATGATATGGACCTAGAGCGCGAGCGAGGCATCACGATCAAAGCATCCGCTGTGCGTTTAAACTATAAGGCTAACGATGGGAAAGAATACATCTTGAACCTCATCGATACACCTGGCCATGTTGATTTCACTTATGAGGTTGAGAAGTCGTTAAGGGCATGCGAGGGTGCTTTGCTTGTTGTCGACGCCTCTCAGGGGGTTGAGTCACAAACCATCGGCAATTATTATTTGGCGATCGAGAACAATCTTGAGATCATTCCCGTCATTAATAAGATCGACATTGCTAATATCGACCTTGGGATCGTCAAAACAGAGCTCAGTGAGATCTTTAACTTTAAAGAAAAAGACATGATCCTTTGCTCCGCAAAGGAAGGCCTTGGCATTAAAGATGTTTTGGAAAAGGTCGTTGAGTTCATTCCACACCCCGAAGGCGATGACGGTGCACCCGCGCAAGCGCTGATCTTTGATTCAAAATATGATACTTATAAAGGTGTTGTTGTTTATGTGCGCGTTGTCAACGGTATCCTGAAAGAAAACATGCGGGTCAAGATGATGCATGGCAACAAGGAAGTGACGATCGAGGAGATCGGAGTTTTTCGGCCCGAAGCGGAAAAAGTGCGCGAACTGACGAGCGGAGAGGTCGGCTATATCACATGCAATATCCGTGAGCCCAGAGAGGTTCATGTAGGGGACACGATCACGGATGCTGCGCATCCCTCAGAGAAAGCCTTGGAGGGATATCGACAACTAAAGCCTTTGGTGTTCGCTGGTGTTTATCCAGAGAACTCAGGAGATTTTATCGCTTTGCGCGAAGCAATGGAAAAACTTCATCTAAACGATCCCAGCTTTGTCTATGAACCTGAATCTTCACAGTCTTTTGGCCATGGTTTTCGTTGCGGTTTTTTGGGGTTATTGCACATGGAGATCGTTCAAGAACGATTAGAGCGTGAATACAATCTCAACCTCATTCTCACAACGCCCAATGTTAGCTACCGCGTCACCAAGCGCAACGGGGAGGTCATGGAAGTTGAAAGCCCAATTCAGCTGCCTGATTGGACTGCCGTCTCAAAGATCGAAGAACCGTATTTGTCAGTAGCGATCTTTTCACCTGTAACGATGATGGATGCGATCATGGACCTAGCAAAGTCCAAGCGCGGCATCTATCAGGAAAGCATGTATGTATCGGATCGCATGAAGGTTGTTTTTGATATTCCGCTTTCGGAGGTCATTGTTGATTTCAACGACATGATCAAGTCGGCCACGCGCGGTTACGGTTCGATCGATTACGAGCTAAAAGGTTATTTTCCAACGGACATCACCAAGCTTGATATATTGATCAATGATAAAGTTTGTGACGCCTTTTCTTGTCTGGTGCATAAGGAGAGGTCTTATGAGAAAGGCCTGGCTCTCGTTTCCAAATTAAAAGAGTTGATCCCTCAGCAGCTCTTTGAGGTCAAAATTCAGGCGTCAGCGAACGGTCGTATTATCTCCAGCGCCAAGGTTCGTTCCGTTGGGAAAAATGTTACCGCTAAGTGCTATGGGGGCGATATTTCACGTAAACGTAAGCTTTGGGAAAAACAAAAAGAAGGTAAAAAACGTTTAAAACAGATTGGCCAAGTAGAGATCCCTCAAGAGGCATTTCTCGCGGTCCTAAGGATATGAAATGATGAATAATTTCTTTCGTAAAGGTTCAGCGGTGCGCGAGTGGACAGAATCGATTGTGATCGCGTTCTTGTTGGCGATGATTATCCGCACATTCGTGGTACAGGCGTTCAAGATCCCGACCGGATCTATGCGAACGACCCTTCTGGAAGGGGACCGTGTCCTTGTCAACAAAATGAAATATGGCCCTCAGATCCCTGGGACGCGCTGGCGTTTGCCCGGCTATGGGAAGCTGCAGCGCGGTGACATCATTGTTTTTAAGTATCCTGAAGACCCTCAGAGGGATTTTATTAAGCGCTTGATCGCTTTTCCGGGAGAGACAGTTGTCATTCGGGATGGCGCGATTTATGTTGATGGTGCCAAGATCCAGGATCGAAAGATCTTGAACCGTTATTATTATAACCGAGGAGACTATGGGGCCAAGGGCCAAGCCGTTAAAGTGCCGGACGGTTTTTATTTTGTTCTAGGGGATAATAGCGCTTCCAGCATGGACAGCCGTTTCTGGGGTTTTGTTCCTGAGCATTATCTTGTTGGCAAGGCAGAAATCATTTATTGGCCTTTGAATCGTATCCGGGCGGTGCAATGATATGAAGTGGTTCATTTTTCTGATGATCCTTTTTTTTGGTGGATGTCAATCCGTCGGGTCCTATCAAAAGAAGGCAGCATCTACCAAAGAAAGCCCGAACGATGTTCGATCTGCGATCGAATCTGTGGCCGGAGCTGTATCAGCGGCGGCACGCGTGAAATATTGTCCCACGTGCGGACGCCGATTTAGTCCCCAAGTGAACATTTGTCCTGTGGATGGAACTCAGCTAAAAGAAGTGGAGCCGTAAGATGTCAGTTAATATCGCGAATATTATGACTTTGATTCGCATTCTGGCCGTCCCTTTCTTTGTTTCGGCGATTGTTTATTATCAGCCGGAGCACGACTATCTTCGCTACGTTGCCTTGGGTATTTTCTTTGTTGCCATCTTCACTGATATCGTCGATGGATACTTTGCTCGAAAATATCATCAGGACACAAAGATCGGGGCGATCCTCGATCCGCTCGCCGACAAGTTTTTATTGATGAGCGCTTTTATTTGTTTGTATGTCGCCAGAGAGATCTCGACGCCGGCCGGGATCCCTTTATGGATCCTTTTGATCGTTATTAGTCGGGATGCGATCTTGTTGGTCGGCGGAGCCGCGGTTTATCTGACCCGAGGGAGCATCGATGTTGTTCCGTCCCGCTTAGGGCGCATGACGACCTTTTTCCAGGTGATCGCGATCATCGGGGTCTTGCTGCATTTGTCATTCTTTCCAGCGCTATGGTATGCTGTTGGCATCTTGTCAATTCTTTCAGGAGCAGATTATCTTTACAGGGGAGTGAAGGTCTTTAATGATAGTTCTCGCTAAGCTGATCTTAGGATTTATTTTTTCCTATACTTTAGGATCTATCCCAACTGGGTATTGGGCTGGTAAGCTGCTTAAGGGGATCGATATCCGCGAACATGGATCTAAGAATATGGGCGCGACCAACGTTTTCCGCGTCCTTGGAAAAACACCTGGGATCCTCGTCCTTCTGCTGGACGTCCTGAAAGGCGTTGTGGCAGTAGCTGTTGTTCCAAGGATTTTGGGCCTGCACGATCATTTGTCGTATATCTTCTGCGGACTTGTCGCGGTTTGCGGACACAACTGGACCGTTTTCCTAAGATTCAAAGGCGGCAAGGGTGTTGCGACAAGCCTTGGCGTTTTTTTAGGGTTAACGATCCAAGTGGCGTCCTTACGCCTTGCCGTGGCCTTATGCGTCCTGACATGGCTCATTGTTTTTGTAGCATTTGGATATGTTTCTTTAGCCTCCATTGTCGCGGCAGCTGCCTTGCCGTTTTTGATGGTCTTGTTCGCTCAGCCTTTAGAGCTTGTGATGTTAGGGGTCGTTTTTTGCGGGCTTGTGGTCCTGCGCCATCGGCCAAACATCCAGAGGCTTCTGCAGGGCAGAGAATCCCGCTTTCGCTTTCCTTTCCGTAAAACTTAAAAGAAAACGTTTTCTTCTCCTTGCTTGACAAGATCTGGTTTTTAGGACAGACCTTGACAGGTCCTTCGTGACCGTTTTTTCATTTTTTTTTAGGCTGATCGAGATCTTTTTTCTTTCTTACCGTCGAGAAAGTGAAGTTTTTGCGCGTGCACGGAAAACGTTTTCCTCTGCGGCCTTGACATGCCTTGTTTGCTTGGGTTGCGATGTTATACTCTCAATAGGTTGAGCCACGGAAAGCAGAATCTTGACAATATTGGTAGTCCCCACCAGCCATGGAGGACATGACTAAGCCGCCTGAGGGTGCCCATGAACATCCCCAGGCGACTTAGCCAAATAGAAAGGAAGTTATGCGAGAGATCGCTTTTAAAAATCTAACGTCAACCGCCAAGCGCCGCAAGGTCATTTCGTTGGTCGAAAAAACAGAAAAACAAGGCTTCTTGGTCTCTTCCCATAAGACGATCGTTTATGTGGTTAGCGCTGTTACAGCCCCTGTCAGGGAGCTCGCTCAGCCAGAGTACTATATTTGCAAGACGTATGATTCTAAAGAAAAGATCGAAAAATTTTCTCTGCGCGTTAAAGGGACTTCCTACATTACCCAGGAAGGGAGCCTTTTAAGGATCGATTTCTGCCATTCGCTGCGTATCGATATCCGCCCAGGGGTCAGCGCGGCCGTTTAATCCTTCTAATATTTCTAATCCTATAAATATATTATAAAGTGCTGTTTTTGCATTTGACGGCATAGGGCTTTTGTGATACTTTAGGGCAATGATTCGCGAAAATATTGACCGGATAAGAGCTTCTGTTGCGGATATTTGCCGTTCAGCTGATCGCGATCCCCAGGAAATCGTCATTATCGGTGTGACAAAATATAGCGACATTCAAAGCATTCAACAAGCTGTTGACGCAGGATTGCAGCACATCGCTGAAAATAGATTGCAGCAGGCTGTCGCGAAATATTCCAATTTTGGGCATATTACCAGGCATATGATCGGCCATTTGCAGACCAACAAGGTCAAGCAAGCCGTTCAATTATTCGATATGATCCAGTCGGTGGACTCTTTAGATTTAGCCAAAGAGATTGATCGTCAGTGCGCAAGGATCCATCGAACGATCGATGTTTTGCTTCAAGTGAATACATCGGGTGAGGCGCAGAAGTTTGGCGTGGCGCCGGACCATGCCGCAGACCTTTTAAAGCATCTTGAGGGTTGTCCGACCGTGCACGTGAAAGGATTGATGACCATAGGCCCTCTCACGCAGGATAAAATAGAGATTCGTGGCTGTTTTCGACGACTTCATGATATTTTTCAGGAGATGGAACAAGATTTCCGCGGATCTAAGAATATCTGTATGCAGTATTTATCGATGGGCATGAGCGATGACTATCCGATCGCTCTGGAAGAAGGTGCTAATATGCTACGTATCGGACGAGCGATCTTTCAGGTAGGTTAACGTAATGGTGAAAATAAAAAATATTGGGATCATTGGCGGTGGGAATATGGGTGAGGCGATCCTCGCTAGCTGCCGCAAGCATTTGCATGTTTGCGTAAGCGAAAAATCTGTAGAACGCCAGCGTTATCTTATTAAAAAATACCGTATCAAGAGCGATCGCATTGAAGGCCTCGCGCAAAGATGTTCTGTGATCATTCTGGCGGTTAAGCCGCAGGACTTCGATGAGACGCTCGCTAGCCTTAAGCCATTCGTTACAAAAAGACATTTGATCATTTCTGTAGCTGCTGGCATCACAACGAATTATATCGAGAAAAAGCTTGGAGGGCGGGTCCGCGTGATACGGACTATGCCTAATTTACCGGCCGTTGTTCAGAGAGCCGTCACGGCTTTAGCCAGGGGACGTTTTGCGCAAGCTGGCGATCTGAAGATCGCTGGTGAGATCTTTGATCGTCTAGGAAAAACATTGATCGTTAAAGAAGAGCTTATTGACATGGTCACGGCCACTTCCGGGAGCGGGCCGGGGTATGTTTTCTTTCTTATGGAGCAGATGATCGAAGCGGCAAAAAAAGTTGGGTTAAGCGAACAAGTAGCTGCGCATCTTGTGATTGAAACATTCGCGGGTAGCGTGCATCTTTTAAAGAGCGTTTATGAGTCGCCGGCAACCTTGCGAGCCAAGGTGACCTCTAAGGGTGGAACAACGCATGCGGCTGTTGAAGTTTTTAAGAAGCATAAAGTGGGGAAGATCTTTGTGAAAGCATTGCAGGCGGCAGTCAGGCGAGCTAAACAATTGTCCAGGAGATAAGACATGCGAAAAGTCGGCGTCATTGGCGGAAGTGGTCTTTATAATATCGAGGGGATCACGGGCCTTAAAGAAGTTAAATTGACAACTCCTTTTGGGGATCCTTCAGACACGTATCATTGTGGTGCTCTGGAAGGTGTTGAGGTTGTTTTTTTGCCTCGCCATGGCCGAGGGCATCGCATCAGTCCTCGCGATATTAATTATCGCGCCAATATTTATGGCATGAAACACCTGGGTGTGAGCGCTATCATCTCTGTCTCTGCGTGCGGAAGCCTCAAGGAAGAATTAAAGCCGATGGATTTTGTTATTCCGGACCAGTTCATTGATCGCGCTGTCGATCGCCGGTCAACATTTTTTAGCGACGGTATTGTCGCGCATGTCTCTTTAGCTGATCCTTTTTGCCCTCAGTTGTGCGACATTCTTGAAAAAACGGCAAAAGCGCTAAAGATTCCTGTGCATCGCGGAGGTGTTTATTTGAATATGGAAGGCCCACAATTTTCGACGCGCGCGGAATCTTTTTTGTATCGAAGTTGGAAGATGGATATTATCGGCATGACGAACGCCACGGAAGCTAAGCTCGCGCGCGAAGCAGAGATCGCTTACGCGACCCTAGCCGCTGTGACCGATTATGATTGTTGGCATCAAACCCATGAAAGCGTCAGCATCGATATGATCATTGAGTATCTGAACAAGAACGTTGGTCATGCAAAAAGCATCTTGAAAGCGGCGATCCCGAAGATCGCTTGTGTTCCTATTTTTGGCGCGGAAGAAGCTCTTAAGTTCGCGATCATCACGCAGCACGATCAGATCCCCGCTAAGGTCAAAGAAGACCTTAAGATCATTATCGGAAAGTACATATCATAAGATGAGCTATCAAGAAACGCTGAATTTACCGAAAACATCTTTTTCTATGAAGGCTGATCTGGCTCAGAAGGAGCCGAAGCTGTTGGAGGCATGGGAAAAGAATGGCTTGTACCAGGCGATCCGCGCTCAGGCAAAAGGAAAACCTGAATTTACGCTTCATGATGGGCCACCGTATGCGAATGGCAATATTCACATCGGACATGCCTTGAATAAGATCCTTAAGGATATGATCGTTAAATTCAAGACGATGCAAGGGTTTGATAGTCTATATGTGCCGGGTTGGGATTGTCATGGGCTTCCGATCGAGCATCAGCTATTGAAAGAAATGAAAGCGCACAAATCACAGGTTGAGCGGGTGGACTTCAGGCGCAAGGCCCATGAGTATGCAATGAAATACGTTGCCCTTCAGCGTGATCAGTTCAAGCGCTTAGGTGTTTTTGGCGAATGGGACAAACCATATCTTACTTTGACGCCGGAATATGAATATTGGATCTTGCATTCGCTGGAGCAGTTGAACCAGAAGGGTTATATTTATCGAGGACTAAAACCGGTCAATTGGTGCGCAAGTTGCGAGACTGCTTTGGCGGAGGCGGAGGTAGAATACGAAAATCATACTTCGCCATCTGTGTATGTTAAATTTCCTGTGAGCAATCCTGAGGGTGTTCCATGTGATCTTAAAGGCAAAGAACTTTTTTTGCTTGTCTGGACCACGACACCTTGGACGCTCTTGGCGAACGTGGCGGTTGCCATTCATCCGGAGTATGAGTATTCTTTTGTTGAAACGGGCGACAGCGTTCTCATTCTAGAAAAGACCTTGGCCGAGAAAGTTTTAGCCAAAGGGGGCATCCAGAAATTTAAAGTTATCAAACAATGCCGCGGAAAAGACCTAACAAAATTTATTTACTGTCATCCTTTTGGTTTGCGAGAGAAATGTCCTGTTGTCGCGGTTGATTATGTTACTCGGGAAGATGGTACGGGGCTTGTGCACACGGCACCTGGTCATGGACAAGAAGATTTTGAAACAGGACTAAGATTTAAACTTGACGTTGTGATGCCGGTTGATTCTCGCGGGATCTTTAGCGCGGAGGCTGGGGAGTTTGCTGGCCAGCATGTGTTTAAGGCGAATGAAGCTATTATTGCGAAACTTAACGAGAAAAAAGTTTTATTCGCACAGGAGAACATCGATCACTCTTATCCTCATTGCTGGCGCTGCAAGAAGCCTGTCATTTTTCGTGCAACGAAGCAGTGGTTCGCGCGTATCGACCACAATGGCCTTCGTCACAAGTTGTTAGAAGCAGCTCAGAATGATGTACAGTGGATCCCTGAAGCGGGGAAAGAGCGCATCGAAGGCATGATCAAGACCCGTCCGGACTGGTGTCTGTCGCGTCAGCGGTACTGGGGCGTACCTATTCCGGCTGTTATTTGTCACGGGTGTAGCGATGAGCAGAAATTATTTTCTGAAGTGATCGGTCATTTTAAAGAGATCGTTAAGAAAGAAGGAACGAGCGCCTGGTTTGAGAAAGACATTAAGGACCTTCTGCCTCAAGGCTTCAAGTGCCCGGATTGCGGCAAGGATGATTTTGCGAAAGCTGATGATATTTTGGATGTTTGGTTCGACTCAGGGGTGAGTCATCAAGCGGTCGTTAAGGGCATGATGCACAAAGATATTCCGGTCGCTTTATATTTGGAGGGGTCAGACCAGCATCGTGGCTGGTTCCAATCTTCGCTTATTCCATCTGTCGCGATCGATGGGAAGCCGCCGTTTAAAGCTGTTTTAACCCATGGTTTTGTGGTGGACGGCCAAGGACGCAAAATGTCAAAATCCTTGGGCAATGTTGTTTCACCGCAAGACATCATCAAGAATTACGGCGCAGACTTCTTGCGTTTATGGGTCGCTTCCAGCAACTACAATGATGATATCCGTGTTTCCAAGGAGATCCTAGATCGCCTCGTTGACGCGTATCGCAAGATCCGCAACACGGTTAGGTTTATTCTGAGCAATCTTTATGATTTTGATCCTGACAAGGACACTCTTGCCCACGATCAGCTTTTGGAGATCGACCGCTGGGCGCTCTCCCGATTGTCGTGGACAAAAGATCTTGTTGAGAAAAAATACGAAGAATATGATTTTGCGATGGTCTATCAAGAGCTCTATTCTTTTTGCAACGAGACATTGTCCGGCATTTATCTTGACATCCTAAAAGATAGACTGTATACTTCGGCGGCTAAATCGCGCGAACGCGCAAGCGCGCAAACCGTTCTGTATCATACGATCGATATTTTAGTTCGATTATTGGCTCCCGTCCTAAGCTTTACAGCCCATGAAATTTTTGAAGCAATGCCTAAAACAACAGCGCTAAAAAATATTTCCAGCGTACATTTGCTTCAATGGAATTCTACTCCTGATGATTGGGTCCGCGATGGCGACCTTGAGTCCAAATGGGGATTTTTGTTGGCGACATTTCGACCTTACGCGTTAAAATCCTTGGAAGAAAAACGTCAGCAAGGGCTTATTGGTAGTTCTTTGGAAGCTAAGGTTGTTATTCGTACAGCGAGCAAGAATATCTTTGATCAGCTATCACGATTTGATGTTGAAATGCTCAGGGCTGTTTTTATTGTTTCTCAGTGCGAAGTTGTTTGGGATGCTGGCATTGTATCTGATATCAGCGCTGAGTGCCCTAAAACACAAATTGTTGTCGATAGGGCGGACGGTCAAAAATGCGCACGATGCTGGAATTATTGCGCGTCGGTTGGAGCCCATCAGGATCACCCGCAGATATGCGTGCGTTGCCTGGCTGTCGTTGAGAGCGTTCCTGGCAACAAGTAAGGTTTTGGTTGAGATCATTAAAGAATATGTCATCTTAATAATTTGAAGGAGAAGCAAATGCCAAAAACAAAGATCGACAAGAAAAAAGTCCTTAAATACCAGACCATTCTCATGGACCTGAAGGAAAAGATCGTCCATGACATTAAGAAGATTGCCGATCACGCGTCACCCTCGGAGCGCAGCGATTCCGGCGATGTTTCTGGCCATGTAATGCATTTGGCTGATGTTGCCACGGATATGTATGACCGTGAATTTTCTCTAGGGCTCGCCTCGAATGATCGTGAATTATTGCAGAAGATCGATAAAGCCCTTAAACGTATTGAAGCGGGGAACTTTGGCCTCTGCGAGGAATGCGGATGCGAGATCCCAGCAAGACGTCTAGAGGCTCTTCCTTATGTTGCGTTCTGTCTAAAGTGTCAGGAAAAGCACGAGAAATAATCGTTTTTCAGACACAAGCGTGACCATGCCTTATGAAAAGAACCCATGAGATCTTTTTTATTGCCATCCCTCTGGTCTCTTTGGTCGTTTGCGCGGATCGATTGTCAAAACTTTTCTTTCTGAATACGCTTTCGCTAGGAGAGTCCATTCCCGTTATACGTAACATATTCCATTTTACATTAGTGCATAATACGGGGATCGCCTTTGGCTTGTTCAAGGACCAGGGATTCATTTTTATTGGTGTATCACTAGCCTCGGTACTTTTTTTTAGCTGGATGTTGTTTGTTCATCCTCAAAGCCCACTGCCGGGTCGGTTGTCCGTTGTGTCCTTTTCTCTGATCATCAGCGGGGCCATCGGGAATTTGATCGACCGCTTGCAATATGGCTTCGTTATTGATTTTATTGATCTTAGGATCTGGCCTGTTTTTAACATTGCAGACAGCGCCATAACGATAGGCGCCTGCGTCTTTATTTTGACATGCATCCCATCCTCTGCCAAATAGGAACGTTTACGATCTACAGCTATGGGGCCATGGTCGCCGTTGCGGTCGTGGTCTGCACGTTCTTGTTGCAACATGACGCAAGACGAAAACACTGGGACCCGAATGTCATGGTAGACCTTGTTTTCTGGGTCTCTGTCGCGGGTATCATTGGCAGTCGCCTTTTTTTCATCATCCTTCATGTGCATTATTTTCTGCAGCATCCACTAGAGGTTTTTTATTTGCATCAGGGAGGCCTCGCGTGGCAGGGTGGCTTGATCCTTTCCACTGTTGTGGGTGTTCTTTTTATTCGTTATCATAAATTACCTTTGTTGAAAACGCTTGATTTTGTTATCCCGTACGCAGCACTAGGCCAATCTTTAGGGCGTATAGGATGTTTCTTCAACGGTTGTTGTCATGGAAAGCCTTGGGGCCAGGGCATGTATTTTCCTGTCCATCAACAAACCCTGCATCCAACACAGCTTTATTCGGCGATTAATTTATTCCTTATCTTTGTTATTCTAAAGATTGGCCAGGCTCGCCATGTTGTGGAAGGACGGATCTTCTGCTGGTATTTCATTCTGGCATCATTCGAGCGGCTGATCGTTCAATTTTTCCGTGCGGATTATGAGCCGATCATCCTAGGGCTAGGTATTTTTCAGTTGATCAATGTTGCCATGATATTTTTGGCCTTCTATGCCGACATATACCTTTTGCATCGCGCCCGAAGACGCGCATAAACGTCTTGATGTTTTTCTCGCCAAGGCAATCCCGCTTTGTCCTTCGAGAGCTTTTGTTCAGCATCTGATCAAGAGCGGTTCTGTCAGTATCAATGGTATTCCGCGTAAAAACAATTATAAACTTATCGCAGGGGAGACCGTTGATGTAAGCGTTCAGGACAAGATATCTTTTGATGTCAAGCCCGAGAATATTCCTTTAGATGTTTTTTATGAAGATAGCGTTTTGATCGTTATCAATAAGCCTTCGGGCATGACGGTGCACCCTGGTGCCGGATGTGGCAGCGGAACTTTGGTCAACGCTTTGCTTTGTCATTGCAAGAAGCTCTCCAACGTCAACGATGATATGACGAGGCCCGGCATTGTTCATCGACTCGATAAGGAAACATCCGGATTGATGGTGGCGGTCAAGAGCAACAGGGCGCATGTTGATTTGGCCCATCAATTTGAAGGGCGGATCGTGAAGAAGTGCTATGTCGCGCTCGTGGAAGGATGCGTGGAATTTGACGAAGGCGTGATCGATGCCCCTTTAGGGCCAGACCCTTTGCATCGCCAAAAGCGTTCTGTTCTGGCGCGGGAACCAAAAGAAGCCCAAACCTTTTATAGGGTGCTCAAAAGATTTTCCAAAGCCTCGCTCGTGTTGTTGATGCCAAGAACAGGGAGAATGCATCAGCTGCGCGTACACATGGCCCATCTAGGACATCCGATCTTGGGAGATGAAAAGTACGGGAAGAAGAATTCTTTCTCTCGGCTCGCTCTTCATGCCAAGGCTCTTGCTTTCTTTCATCCTCAAACAAAGGCTTGGGTTGAGTTTTCATCGCCCACGCCCTCAGAATTTCTTCTGGGATGATTTTCACGACAGCCCTTTTTCCAGAAACTTCTCTTTACTTCATTGGGGTTTATTTTATAATAAGTTTAATAAAAATTTATTTATAAAGGAGTTATCTATGAACCGTTCAGGGAAAACATTCACTATTTTTCTTATTGTTTTCTTTTTGATGTTGCTATCTCTTACTTCGATCGTGACTTTTTTTCTTGTGAAAGAGCGCGAGATCAGATCTGGCGTGGAAAAGAAACTTGTCGTTTCTGAAGACGCTCGTCGCAAGATCGAAGAGCAATATAAGGCAGCCCAGGAAGAGATCGTTGTCCTGACGAATAAAATGAAAGAGCAGGATGATAAGATCAGCGGGCTCATGGATGATCTCGAGCTTGAAAAAGGATTAAAAGATGAGATCAAAAAAGAGAATGTGAATTTAAAAGGGCTGGTTGAAACGATCGGTAGCGAGCGAAAGAAGTTCCAAGATGAAGTGATTGTGCTACGTGAACGCAATACATTTTTAGAAAGTGAAATCAATGCGGCAAAAGATTTGCGCGATCAGCTGTCTAATAAATTGCAAGAGGCTGAAGAGAAATTAAAGGGCATAGAAGGGAAACTTTCTTCCTCGACAGGTGTGAGCCTGGAAACGATCATTGTTACCCCCGAAGGGGTGCCTGAACAGGCGACCGGCATGGATACGCCTGCTCAAGGGCAGATCCTTAAGTTAAATCAAGAAAATAATTTTGCGATCATCGATCTTGGGGCCTCAAGCGGCATTTCTGAAGGAATGATCGTTGAATTTTATCGCGGTGACACGCTTTTAGGCGAAGGAAGGATTGCCCGCGTGCAAAACATCATGTCCGTCGCGGACTTCCTAGAGCCGCTGTCAGCACAAAGCGTCCAACCTAACGACCGCGTTCTGATTAAAAAATGATACTTGACGTTCGGCCTACGCCTTACCTGCGGGGAGCGGTCAGATCGCCTTCCTCTAAGTCATATTCTATTCGTTCAGTGATCGTCGCGGCCTGCGGCGGTCGTTCCATTCTTCAAAACGTTTCGTCCTGTGATGATGTGCGACGAGCGTTGGACGCTGCCAAAGCTCTGGGCGCACGTGTTATCATTTCCGCTGATGGTCGAACGATCACGATCCAAGCTGATTTTAACTTTACAAAAGATCTTCTTAAATGTTCTGTGGGAGAATCAGGTACTGTACTGCGGTTCCTTTTGCCGCTATTGGCGCTGAGGCCTGGCCCTAGCATGGTGTTGGGACAAGGGACACTGCGATCAAGGCCTAATAAATTCTTAACAGAAACTTTGCGGCGCATGGGTCGTGATGTGAGAGGAAAAGGCCTAAAAGAAACCATTCCTATCCGTATTAACAAAGGCTTCTTGCGTTCAGGCAATATTTCGATCGATGGATCACTGAGTTCCCAATTTATTTCTGCCTTACTGATCGCGTGTCCTTTTTTACAAAAAGATACGACCTTGAAAGTCACGGGCAAGACAGCTGTTTCAAAAACTTATGTTGATATGACTTTGGCTATTTTAAAAAAAGCCGGCATTAAGATCGATAAGGCATCTAGCGCACGCTTTGTCATTAAGGGCGAACAGAAATATAGCGGGTTGGGACAGTTTACCGTTCCTTCGGATTACGGATTAGCTGCTTTTTTGCTTGCGGCAGGGATCTTAAGCAGGTCTCAGTTGACTTTGCAGGGTTTCTTTTGTGATGAGCTGGTCCAGGCAGATGGCCAGATCATGGCTTTTTTAAAGCGTATGGGCGCGCGGATCATAAAGACAAAGACGTCCCTTAAGGTGAAAGGACCACATCTTCTTTCTGGAGGCGTTTTTTCTTTGCGTGATTGTCCAGATCTGGTTCCTATTATGGCTGTCTTAGCGCTTTTTGCTAAGGGCAGAACAAAACTTTGTCATATTGCTCACGCGCGCGCAAAGGAATCTGATCGTATTAGTGATCTTCGATCGGAACTCTTAAAGATAGGGGCTTGTATCAGAGAGGAAAAAGACTCATTAACCATTTACCCTCAAGCTTTTTACAGACAGGATGTTATTTTGGATCCTCGCCAGGATCATCGCTTGGCAATGGCATTTAGCGTTTTAGGGCTAAAAATAGGGACGCAAGTCAAGGATATTGAGTGTGTTAGGAAATCTTATCCTGATTTTATATCAGATCTTCAGGAAATCGGAGCGAAGCTTAAAAAAAGATAAAATATCCTTTCATTTGACAGTTAGGGCCTTTTCCGATATGATTTTTATAAATATTATTATTAAGGAGCTCTCTTATGTGGGAAAAGTTCTGGAAAATATTTAAAAAGACGATCAATTATATCGTTGGTCTTTTTTCTAATGATATGGGGATCGATCTTGGCACAGCGACAACACTCGTCTACATCAAAGGAGAAGGAGTGGTTTTGTGCGAGCCTTCCGTCGTTGCTCTTCATAAAGAAACAGGTCAAGTGATCGCTGTTGGCGAAGAGGCAAAGCGTATGCTCGGAAGAACGCCCGGCAATATTGTCGCGGTGCGCCCTATGAAGGATGGTGTCATTTCTGACTTTGAGATCACTGAAGCGATGCTACGGTATTTTATTAAGAAAGTGCATCGGCGATTTGTGATCGCTAGGCCAGCGATGGTCGTTGCGATCCCTTCAGGGATCACGGAAGTTGAAAAAAGAGCGGTCAAGGATTCAGCCGAGCGAGCGGGAGCGCGTTCCGTTGATCTGATCGAAGAGCCAAAGGCCGCAGCGGTCGGAGCCGGCCTTCCAGTTGAAGATCCCGCCGGAAATATGATCGTTGATATCGGAGGAGGGACCACGGAATTCGCGGTTTTATCCCTAGGTGGCATTGTTTACGCGCAGTCGATCCGTATCGCTGGAGATGAAATGGACGCGGCGATCATGGATTATTTAGGAAAGAATTATAATTTGATGATCGGTGAACGCACGTCGGAAGAGATCAAGATCCGTATCGGATCCGCCTATCCATTGGACGAAGAGCTAACGATGGATGTTCGTGGCCGCGATCTTATTTCTGGCCTACCTAAGACGATCACGATCACTTCTGTCGAGGTTCGCGAATCTTTGCAAGGCCCTGTGCGCGCTATTGTAGAGGCATCGAAAGCGACACTGGAACACACGCCGCCTGAATTGGCTGCCGATCTGATTGATCGCGGTATCGTTATGGCCGGCGGGGGAGCGATGTTGCGCGGCTTGGATAAACTGATCTCTGAAGAAACTGGTCTTCCTGTGCACATTGCCGATGACCCTTTAACCGCGGTCGTTCTAGGCACAGGGCAGACGCTCGATATGCCGGCTCGCCTTCGACGAGGCCTTGTTGTTCCTACCCGATTTGAATATTGATCGCATAACGAGTAGTGAGTTGATGTGCTTAAGAAATCCAAGAAAGCTCTAGTTTATTTCCTGATCGCTACTACCGCTTTTATTTGCCTTTTTCTTCCGCAGCAACTTTTTTCTAATCTGAAAACAGATGTCCTCCAGGCGAGTTCATGGCCGATCCAGGTCGCGTTATTCCCATTCAGAGAAATAAGAAAGATCCTTTTTTATCACAAGACCTATAATGAGTATCAAGTTTTTAAGAAACAAATGGAGCCTTTGGTCCAGCAGGCTTGGCAGCAGGAAGAGGTCTTGAAAGAAAATGCCCGTTTGCGCGCGTTGTTGGATTTTAAGCGTCAGTCTTCTTTTTCCTTAATCGCAGCCCATGTGCTTATGCGCGATCCGGCGAATTGGTCAGCGGCTATCATTATTGATAAGGGAAAGAAACAGGGTGTGCGGCAAGGAATGCCAGTCGTCACGTCCTCTGGGGTTGTTGGAAAAATTTCAGAGGTCGGGGATCAGCTGGCGAAAGTGACAATGCTGACTGACTCTCGATTTAGCGTTGCGGCTTCCCTTGAGCGCACGCGCGATCAGGGCGTTGTCTCTGGAACGCTTCGAGGGACGTGTCGCTTGCAATACCTTCCTGTGACCTCGGATGTTCAGGTCGGTGATATTGTCGTGACCTCGAAGATCAGTTCTTTTTTTCCAGAAGGGCTCCTGATCGGGCGCATTATCGATGTCCAAGAAAATCTTGCAAGTCCTACGCTTGATTGTCTGATTAAGCCTGCAGTCGTCTTCTCGCAGTTGGAAGAGGTTTTTGTCGTTATCGATCGTTAATAAGATATCCTATGATCAAGAAAACTTTATGGATCCTGATAAGCTGTTATCTGCTTTTTCTCATCGAGATAGGTGTTTTTCATGTTTTCAGCTTCTGGGTGAAGCCGAACTTTCTGATCCTGTTCGTTATTTTTATCAATCTGTTCTGGGGTTCGCGTTATGGTCTGTGGGCTGCCGTTGCAGCTGGGCTTCTTAAGGACAGTCTTTTGGTAGGGGTGTTCGGCGTTAATATTTTTTCTTTTATCATTTCTTCCTATATCGTTTTGCTGCTTAAAAAATATATTTTTCAGATCGATGCTCTATATCTTAAGATTGCGCTTGCGTTCTTTTTGAGCGCTTTAAATGTTTCGATTCTTTATATTGTAGCAGCTTTTTTCGCTTCGGGAGGATTTAGGGATATCGCTTGGTTTCTGGCCATTCCAGAGATCATTACAACAACGGCTATTGGACCTTATGCGTTCCTTTTCTTTAAAAAATGCGCCTTAAAAGTTTCAAAGTAATTATCACATTCTCTTTTATCATCTTGATCGTTGGTTTGGGTTATACTCAGATCTTTCAAGGTGAATACTATCAACAATTGAGCGTTTCCAATTGTATCCGCGTTGTTCCCGTGCATTCCAATCGTGGGCGCATCCTGGACCGTAACGGCATCGCCCTAGCTGATACATTAGCCGCATTCGATGTTTTGGTCATCCCGCAAGAGTTGCAGGACAGAGATGAGCTCTTTTCTTTTTTGGGAAGCGTCCTAGGCTTTGGTCAAGGGAGGATAGACGCGATCTATCAGAGAAAAAGAACGGCATCGTTCGCCCCTGTTGTGATCGCGGAGGATGTTCCTCGGGAAAAAGCGATCATTTTAGAAGAGAATAAATTTCGTTTTCCTGGCCTTCTCGTTCAGGTGCGATCTCGCAGGCATTATCCCTTTGGGGAAGCGGGGGCTCATGTCCTAGGATACGTTGCTAAAATGAGCCAAGAACGGATCGAAAGACTTAAAGAATATGGTTACACGATAGATGGTGTAATGGGCTATTCCGGCATCGAAGAGCAGTATGATCAGATGTTGAGAGGTGTCAATGGTGGACTTCAGATCGAGGTGAATAACCGAGGGCAGCAAGTTCGTGTTTTAGGTATGAAGGTCGCTCATCCAGGCGAAGACGTAATGACCACGCTTGACGCGCGTATCCAGCAGATAGCTCAGACGCTGATGCGAGAGCAGCGAGGCGTTATCATTGTTATGAATTTAGACGATGGGGCGATCCTGGGGATGGTCAGTGCGCCTAGCTTTGATCCTAATGATTTCGCGAGCGAGGCTGCCTCAAACAATCGCGTGCGATATTTTACCGATACTCGCGCTCCCTTGTTCAATCGGGCGATCCGGGGACAGTATCCTCCCGGGTCTGTGTTCAAGATCCCGGTAGCGATCGCTGGCCTTTACACAAAAAAGATCAATCCGCATACGACCTTTGTTTGCCATGGGTCTTATACGTTGGGAAATCGCGCCTTTCGTTGTTCCCATACCCATGGTGCTCAGGATTTTACGCAGGGGCTTGGTCATTCGTGCAATGTTTATTTTTTTAATACAGGCCTTATCATTGGCCCTAAGCTGATGGAAGAGTATGCCCGCCTTTTTGGGTTAGGGGTTTTTATAAAGATCGACCTGCCGTATGAAGAACGCGGCCATGTTCCGCATCCAGATGGTTTTCGTGCTCGACGATGGAGCAAGGGAGACACCCTCAATTTTTCTATTGGACAAGGTGATCTTTTGGTGACCCCGATCCAGATAGTGAACATGATCGCGACCGTTGCTCGAGATGGCCGCCAAATACAACCGTATATCGCACAATCCATCGGTGCCCATGCGCAACCCCAGGGGCAAGTAGCGCGCGTTATTCATTTGCCGAAGAATATTTTAGACCAAGTTAAGGAGGGCTTGCGAGCGGCTGTCGCAGGCGAAGGAGGGACGGCGCGCGCTGTTTTCATGAAAGACCTTCTCGTTCTCGGCAAGACAGGAACAGCCCAGTCTTCCGGGAATCAAGAACATCATGCCTGGTTCGTTGGATATTGCCCATCAGCAAAGACACGCATTGCATTCTGTGTTTTTTTAGAATATGGGGGATCTAGTTATAACGCGTGCCGTGTTAGCGCGCAATTGCTTAAAGAAATGAAAGCCCTGGAAATCCTTTAGATGCTATCAGATCTCAAAAAAGCCATGTGGGTTAGCCTTATGATCATCATCGTTTCTGGCTTGCTTGCTCTTTTTAGCGCCTCTTTTCAGAATTCACGTGTCACACAGGAAGTATTTTATAATCAGCTCGTTTTCTCTATTCTAGGTGTAGTCGCGATCTTTTTTTTAGGGCGTGTTGACCATCGCAGATACTATGACCTTGCGTATATTGCTTATGGCATCAACGTTTTTTTACTGGTCGCGATCTTTCTTTTCGGATACTACGCTTTAGGTGCAAAGCGATGGATCGAAATTTTTGGTTTTAATTTTCAACCCTCTGAGTTTATGAAGCTTTCCTTGATCTTGGCGTTGGCGCGTTATTATACCGACCATAAACCCAAGGTTTCCTTTTATAATCCATGGTCAAGGCCGGCGATCGTTTCTGATTTCTTTATTCCTTTCGCGATGACGGCCGCTCCGGCGATCCTTATCTTTAAGCAACCAGATCTTGGAACGGCCATTTTGCTGGTTGGGATCTTTTTTGTTATGGCTTTTGCAGCAGGGGTTTCTACCAAGCATTTGGGAGGGTTCTTGGGCGTGTGTCTTTTAGCGATGCCGATATTGTGGCATATGATGAAGCCTTATCAAAAGGATCGATTGCTTGTTTTCTTGAATCCCAATGTCGATCCATTAGGGGCTGGCTATACCATTATTCAATCCAAGATCGCTATCGGATCTGGTCAGATTTTTGGCAAAGGATGGCTTTCGGGGACTCAAAATCAGCTGAATTTCTTGCCAGAACGACATACGGATTTTATTTTCTCCGTGATCGGGGAAGAATGGGGTTTTGTCGGCAGCGTTATTGTCGTTGTTTGTTTTTATCTGTTGATCCTGTCCGGGCTCCGCGCCGTTGAGCAAACTAAAGAAAAATTTAGCCACTTGGCGGGGGCAGGCATCGTTGCGATCTTTGCCCTTCAGGTTATCATCAATATTGGCATGGTTCTGGGCCTTTGTCCTATCGTTGGGATCACCTTGCCGTTCGTGAGCTACGGACGTTCGTCTTTTCTGGTATGCATCTTGATGTTTGGTTTTTTGTTGAGCTTGGCCCGTCAGCGAAAAATGTTTTGATTTGAAATTTTTAATGTTTTATATGAAAATAATCCATTCATGCGATAATATAAAGACCAATATGGTTTCTTATGCAAGGATATAAGCGAATTAATCCAAAATTTATCGGGGATCTTCTTGTAGAGCGTGGAGTGATCAATGTCCACCAGTTGCAGGAAGCCATTGAGTATCAGAAGGAGAAAGGTGGCCTGCTGGGAGAGGCGCTGATGTTCCTTAAGTACGCTTCGGAAGAGGATATTGCTCAGGCCTTGACATCCCAGTACGGTTTTCCTTATCTTCCGTTATCCAACTATGAGATAGAGCCCGAGGTTTTGTCAGCTGTTTCTGCTGACGTCTGCCGTCAGCATTGCCTGATACCAATTGATAAGATCGGAGCTAGCTTGACCTTGGCCATGGCCAATCCTTTGCATACAGGCTCCATTGAAGAAGTTGAGGCGCTGACGCATTGTTCCGTTCAGGCTTTTGTCAGCACGGCGACAGATGTGCGCGCGGCTATCAAGAAACATTATGGATAATATATGTTCTCGCCCGTTGAATATCTAAAAAGCTTTCTGCTGGAAGCAAAGCTCGTAGATGACGCTTCGTTAGATCGCGCGGTATCCACCGCCGAAGCGGACAACCTTCTGTTCATGGATATCCTTATTCAATCAGATACTGTTTCAGAAAGCAAATTAGTTTCAGCGATGCTTGACAAAATCGGCCGTCAATCTTTTGATATCGCTGATGCCAGAGTTGAAAAGCAAGTCCTTGATATCCTGCCAAAATCCGTGATCATTAATTATCAAGTTGTCCCTATTATTCGTTTGGGCCGGACGCTTTTTTTGGCTATGGCTAATCCTTCTGATGTGCTAACGATCGACAATATTAATGCGTTGACAGGTCTTAAGGTATGTGGCGTTGCAGCTTCTGCTAAAGAGATCGAGAGGGCGATCGGTATTTTTTATTCTGAAGATGCAATGCAAGCCTTTGAAGATATTATGAAAGATATTTCAAGCTTGGAAGAGATGGAGCTTGTCAAAGAAGGTCAAAAGCAGATCGACAAAGAGAAGATCGAGAATTTGGCTGAGGACGCGCCAACGATCCGATTGACGGATGCGATCATTCGTCAGGCTATTGCTGCGAAAGCCAGCGATATTTTCGTTGAGCCTTTACAGAAAGCGTTGCGCATTCGCTATCGTGTTGATGGTATCATTCGCGAAGTTGATCGGATGTCAAAAACGCTCCATTTTCCTGTCGTCTCCCGTATCAAGATCATGTCCAATCTGGATATTTCTGAGCATCGCCTTCCTCAGGACGGACGTTTCAAGGCTGTGACAGACCGAAAGAGAGAGGTTGACTTCCGCGTCAGCGTTCTGCCGACAGCTTTTGGAGAAAAAGTTGTCTTGCGAGTTTTAGATAAGAACGCGGCTATGCTAGATCTGACTAAATTAGGATTTAACGCGAAAGCATTGGATGTTTTACGCGAATGCGCACGTAAACCCCACGGCATGATCCTGACTTGCGGGCCGACTGGAAGCGGGAAAACAACAACCTTGTACTCTGTTCTAAAGTTTATTGACTCCACCGAAAAGAACATTGTAACGGTTGAGGATCCGGTCGAATACCAGATGAAAGGGATCAATCAGGTTAATATTAAGCCCCAGGTCAACCTGACCTTTGCCTCAGCCTTAAGGGCGATCTTGCGCCAGGATCCTGATGTTGTCATGATCGGGGAGATCAGGGATTTTGAAACTTTGGACGTGGCGGTGAAGGCGGCCCTTACGGGACACTTAGTTTTAAGTTCGCTGCATACCACAACAGCCGCTGGGTCCATTATTCGTATGATGAATATGGGCATTGAGCCTTTTCTTATTTGTTCGTCTGTTTTGTCCATTGTTGCTCAGAGGCTTTTGCGTAAGCTGTGCGATAAATGCAAAGAGCCTTATGATGTCCCAGATTACTTAGTCCAAAAGCTCGGCCTCTCAACGATGAAGCTCGAACATAAACCAACATTCTTTAAGGCCAAAGGGTGCCGACATTGTTTCGATCTTGGATATCGAGGGCGGGTGGGCATAACGGAGGTCATGCTGCTTTCACCCACTGTTAAAAAGCTGATCCTTGACCATGCAGGGGAAATGAAGATAAAAGAAATGGCTCGACAGGAAGGTATGGTAACAATGCGCGAAGATGCTTTGTTAAAAGCCGCGGTGGGACTTACCTCGATAGAAGAAGTTGTCCGGGTGACAGCCGTAGATGAGAAAGTATAGAAATAATGGCCAAAACGATCAAGGAAAAAGTTTTTGAAGCGCTCGCACAGCTGCATCACATTAAAGAAAAAGATGTAGAAGAGGCCGTCACGCTCCACAAAAAGAGATCCATCAGCCTGGAAAAAGCGTTTATTGAAAAAGGCCTGATCTCTGAGCAAGACTTATTAAGCCTTTTGGTTCGGGAGCTCAATATCCCGACTATTAATCTCGCAAAATATAAGATCGATCCTAATCTTAAAGAGATCATTTCTGAGAAAATCGCGCGACAATATCATATCATCCCTATATCGAGGTTGGGCAATACCGTGACCGTTGCATTATCGGATCCGTTTAATATTTTTGCCATTGACGATCTAAAGCTTTTGACAGGCAGGAACGTCGATGTTGTCTTGAGCGAAAATGCGAAGATCGCGCAAGCGATCGATGAATATTATGGTTCAGCCGACATCCAAAGTGTCGCTGAGGTCAGCCGCGACATTGATACGGAAGATTTTCAAGTCGTAGACGATAAAGGCGCTCAGGAGTTCGCCGCGATCAATGTGGAAGAAAGCGGTCAGGCGCCTATTGTGCGCATGGTCGATCTGATCATCCGTGAGGCCATTAAGCAGCGGGCTTCGGATATCCACATCGAGCCCGCGGAATCGGATGCGCGTGTTCGTTATCGGGTTGACGGAGTTCTGCAGGAGGTTTTGAGCATTCCTAAGGTGAACCAGAACGCCATCATCGTTCGTATCAAGATCATGTCTGGTGTTGACATTACGGAGATGCAGATACCCCAAGATGGACGCTTTAAAATGCGCCTACAATCTCGCGAAGTTGATTTTCGCGTATCGCTTCTTCCGACGACCTACGGACAAAAAGTGGTTATCCGTATTTTAGACAAAATGAATCTTTCGATGGGGCTTGATGGTCTAAGTTTTTCTCCAGGGCCCGCCCAGAGACTTAAGGAGTCGATCGCGCGACCTTTTGGCATGATCCTTGTGACCGGTCCTACGGGAAGCGGAAAATCAACGACACTTTATTCGATCATAAGCCAGTTGAATACTCCGGATAAGAATATTATTACCGTTGAAGATCCTGTTGAGTATCTGGTCGATGGCTTGACTCAGATCCAGATCAAATCAGACATTGGCTTGACATTCGCTTCTGGGTTGCGTGCCATCTTGCGTCAAAGTCCTGACGTTGTTATGCTGGGAGAGATCCGCGACTCAGAAACAGCAGATATTGCGATCAAGGCATCCTTAACAGGACAGCTTGTCCTGTCTACTTTGCATACTAATGACGCAGCCGGCGCTTTAACGCGTCTTGTGGATATGGGCGTTGAATCTTTTTTGGTTGCATCAAGTGTTATTGCGATTTGCGCGCAGCGTTTGTGCAGGACACTTTGTCCTAAATGCAAAGAGCCCGCGGATATTCCTGATCATGTTCTCAAAGGTTTCGCGACGCGTATCAAGCCGGAAACGGCATTGTTTACCGCGAAAGGTTGTGATTTTTGTCGTCACACCGGATACTATGGCCGTATGGGCATCTTAGAGGTTCTAGAAGTCGATGAGGCTGTCCGTGAAATGCTGATCAAAGGAACATCGTCATCGGCTATTAAAGATTATGCAATGAAAAAAGGCATGACAACCTTGTGGGAGGACGCTGTTGAAAAGCTTGTGTCCGGCAAGACAACAGTCGAGGAGGTTTTGCGTGTTACCTCAGAAGATTGATTAGCGTCAGCTTTTAAAATAGGGAGAAAAATGTAATGGCAAAATTCAAATACATCGCAAAAGACGAGAACGCAACGACCGTTACTGGAAAAGTTACGGCCGAAAGCAAGGAACTTGTCATTAAGGAGTTACGCAAGCGAAGCTTGATCATTATTTCAGTTGAAGAAGACCGGGGCTTTTCTTTGAAGGATTTTTCAGTTGGCGAAGAAAAGGTTAAATCAGAAGACCTTGTGATCTTTACTCGACAGCTCTCAACGATGATCGATGCTGGGATCCCTATCTTGCAAAGCTTGGAAGCTCTGGAAGAGCAAGTGACCCAGAAATATTTTAAAAGTGTGATCAGCGCTGTTCGTGAAGATGTTTCTGTTGGTAATAGTCTCTCAGCTTCATTCTCCAAGCACGTAAGAGTTTTTGACAGTTTATTTATCAGCATGGTGAAGGCTGGAGAAACAGGAGGGGCTTTGAGCGCTTTATTGGATCGTATCGCTGGCTATATGGAGAAAGCGCTAAAGCTTCGCAACAAAGTGAAGTCTGCCATGGTGTATCCAGCCGTTGTCATCACCATGGCGGTTCTGATCACAGTGCTTTTGCTTGTAAAAGTTGTTCCAACATTTAAGGGGATCTACGAGTCCTTAGGCAAAGAGTTGCCGGGAATGACGCAGATCCTTATTTTTATTAGCGATAATCTGAAGGCTAGCTTTTTATGGTTGGTCTTAGCAGGGATCGCTGGTTTTGTTTTTTTTGTGAATTATAAAAAGACTCAAGCTGGAAGCCTCCAGATAGATAGGATAAGCTTAAAACTTCCTATCTTTGGGCCGCTGATCCAAAAGGTTGCATTGAGCCGGTTTAGTCGTACATTGGCGACCTTGATTCAAAGCGGCGTGCCTATTTTAACGGCGTTGGACATTGTTGGGAAGAGTTCTGGAAACCGTGTTATTGAGCTAACGGTCGAGGATGCGGCAAAACATATTCAAGAAGGAGAAAGTATTTCTGAACCGTTGATCCAAAGCGGTGTTTTTCCGCAGATGGTTACACGCATGATTTCCGTCGGAGAGAAGACAGGAAAACTTGATACCATGTTGACAAAGATCGCTGAATTCTACGAGGACCAAGTTGACGCGGCTGTCGCTGGATTGACCAGCATGATCGAACCTTTGATCATTGGTTTTCTGGGGATCGTTGTCGGGTTCATCGTTATCGCGTTATTTTTACCGATCATTAGCTTAACATCAGCTATCCGTTAGTATGAAGCGAGGGATCAACGTGCGTTTGATTTGTTTTTTGTTAATAGGATCATGGCTAGCAGCATCCAGCGCTTTTGCTCAGCCTCTCGATAGTGCACAGGCCCCTTTTCGCCTGGCTGATCGCTGGTATCATGGGCTAGAAGCTCTTGATCAAGCCACAAAGGATCTGCAGAGGACAAATGCCTTGCTTTCAACTGAGAATATGCGCCTTAAGACTTCCATCCAGAACTTAAATCAGCAGGCGTATGGTTTTTTGTCAGATCTTGTTTTGTTGAGCTCTCAATCAAGGGAACTTGAAGCCTTGCTGAATGATCACCAGGAGAAAATGCTGTTTTTTCTTGAGCAATCTGGGAATCTTGATAAGAAATATTTGACCCTGATCCAAGAGAAAGCGAGCCTTGCGAATTCTATTAACAAGGAAAAAGAATTGAGCCGGGAGCTGCAAAAGACCATATCTCAGTCTACGAAAGACATTGAAGGCATTGAGAAAAGTTTCTTTACTCGCCAACAAAAAGATCAGCAGCTAAACGCCTACCTTGATGAAGGTCAAAGTAGGGTGGATGCTTGGTTTAGCGCTCAGGATCAAGGATGGCAACGACTCGGGCAAGATGTGAGAACTGCTAGCCGACAGGCCATTGATAGTTATTTGGCTTACAACTGTGCGAACCTTGACCGACAACATTTAAAAGCAGAAGTGGTGAGTACAAGAGAAAAAATAGCGGCTGTTGAGAAGCAGGGAAAGATTCTCGCGGCCTCCTTTTCTAAGGAGGGGTCTGATGAGGGCTCTGATACTCTCGTCGCCTCTCAGGCCGTCCTCGAGGATCTTCAGGAATTGCTCAACGCCAAAAGAAAAGAATGGCAAGCGATACGCAAGGCCCCTGCGAGCCCGGCAATTCTTTTATTACGATCTGATATCGATAATCTTCAGAAAGCAAATCACGATCTTAATAAGGAATCGCTCAGGCTTCAGGCCCTTCTCAAAAGTTTGGATCGCCAGAAAAGATCCCTCGAGAAAACCTTCACCCAAAGATAGTCCTGCAAAAACCTTTCCACGATCTTTTCAGTCAATTCTTTTCTTCAAGTGCTATACTTACATTGAAGGGTGTTTGAAATAAAAGCTAAAACAGGTTTGACAATGAAAGGAGGTGAAGGTAAAATAAAAAAAGGATTAGAACTGTCCTGAAAAAAAGCACGCAGAGCAAGAGTCATCCCTTCGACGGCATCATACATTCTGCTCATTCTCTTCTCGCGAGGCAGATTTTCAGAGATGTTCAATCTGAATCCTGAAAGGAGGAGAGAACAATGAATAAAAAAGGTTTTACATTGGTCGAAATCATGATCGTTGTTGCGATCATTGCGTTGTTAGCCGCGATCGCTATTCCGAACTTGCTTCGCGCAAGACTTTCAGCCAACGATAGCTTAGCGCAGAGCACTCTTCGCGCCATTTCTACGGCAGCTGAAACATACGGCACTGCGAACACCGGAAGTTATCCAGCTCAAATAACATCGCTTATGAATGCGACACCGCCTTATCTTAACACAGCGTACTGTGGAAGCAATTTGTCAGGTTTTTCATACGCCTGTACATTTACAACTACAGGGTATACGTTGACAGCTACTCCTGTCTCGCGTAATGTTACAGGTTCATCAACCTATACCATTACAACAGGTGGTGTGTTAACAGCTCAATAAGGCTGTAAGTGTGGTTTTTGAAGAGGGCTTGGGATGAAATCCCAAGCCCTCTTTGTTTTTTAAGGTTTTTCTGGGACAGAAAGAAAAATGAGTTAATATTTGATTAGAGAGTAAAAGCAAATATAATAAGATAAGAAATAATAAGAATATTATATTTATTAAATAAATGTTTAAGCATAAAATTCAAAATATTATAGATACGTATTTTTCTTTAATCAGAAAATACATCCCTGTCGGACCTCAGGAGACCTCTATAGGTCTTGATATTGGCAATTATCAATGCAAGGCGGTTGAGGTTGTCCGGACTAGTAAAAATGTTAAGATCATGAATTGGGCTGTAGAGCCTGTACATGACCGGGATGTCCTTTCAGCAGTCCGGAATCTCTTGAAAAAGATTGATAGTGAGTCAAAAAACGTTTTTACGGGACTTGCAGGCCAGGGAACCTTGATCCGTTTCATTCGAATGCCTCGCATGCCAGTCACGCAGTTAAAAGACTCTTTGTTGATCGAGTCTGACAAATATTTTCCTTTCCCGAGCAATGAGATCTATATTGATTGCCAAATTATCGATGATGGCCAGATAAAAGACAATAAGATGTCGGTTCTTGTTGCAGTAGCAAAAAAGGACATCGTTAAAGATCGCTTGCAGATGATCTCAAATCTTGGTTTACAAGCGAATTTTATAGGCTTACATGCGATTGCTGCTGCGAATGCGGTCATTGAAGGGCAAAAAGAAACACGATCAATTTCTTTGCCGGCTAGCGTAAAAAAGGAAGCTTTTGCCTTTTTAGACGTTGGGGAGGCCAAGTCGACGATTATTATTTTCCGGGACCATGGTCCTCGTTTTACCAGAGAGATCGCGATCGGAGGAAAAGATTTTACCCAGAAGATCATGAGCTTGCTTAGTTTGGACTTTCAAGGAGCGGAAAAAATAAAATGTTCCTCTCAAGATAAGCAGGAAGATGTGCTAAAGGCCTGTCATCCCGTTTTAATGAATTTTGTATCAGAGATCCGCCTTTCTTTCGATTATTTTAGTTCAGAAGATGGGGCGCGCGTTATAAAGATTTTGCTAGCTGGACAGGGAGCGCGCTTGCAGGGCCTTCAAGATTTCTTGACCAAAGAACTTGAGATTCCTGTTCAGGCTTGGGCCCCGTCCCCTGATTTGGAGTTTTCAGGAAACGTTGATAAACAAGACTTTTTAGCGCAGGCTGATCAGTTATGCGTAGCTTTAGGACTGGCATTGACAAAAAATGATTAATATCAATCTTGTCCCCGAAGAACTTGTTAAGCGAAAGAAATATCGACTCTTCCATCGAGCGGTCCAAGCTATTCCGCTGGAAATTTCTATAGGTATTGTCGGTGGTTTCTTGGCATTTTTGTTCATTGTTAATATTGTATTGCAATTAACGATATTTGTGCAAATGGGGACGTGCAAGGCTATTGAAGTATCCCTCGCAGGCATTGGTCCTCAGAGAACCGAGGTTAATGCTGTGTTGGCGGAGTTGAAGGTTTTGCGCCAGAAAATTTCGACCATTGAAAGCGTTACTACGGGAAAACGACTTTCGTGGTCCCAAAAGCTGAATGCGGTTAGTGATGCGATGACGCCTGGAACGTGGTTGGCGCGCATGACGCTAACAAAAGAAAACTTTATCATGGAAGGAAGCGTAGTCTCCAAAAAAGGCGACTACGCGAATATCGTCAACACGTTCAGTACAAATTTACGTAGCAATTCGTTGTTCATGAAAGGATTGAAGGACCCTGATATGAATTTTACAGGTCGTCGCAGGGTCAACACTACAGAGATCGCTAATTTTGTTCTTCGATTGCAAGTAGGCGGTAAGTAAGATGGATAAACAATTGCTTCCTAAAATAGAAATGACCAGACAGCTAAGCTATGTCCTGCTAGGTTTCGCGATCATTTTTATTGTTATTGTTGATTTTTTCTTGATCATGAGACCTCAGTTGCAAGCCCTTGCATCAACTAGAAAGAAAATTGTGGAGACATCGCAAGGGGTTAGGGAGACAAAAGACAATCTGCAGCGATTACCGGTTCTCCGCGAAGAGATAGTCAATCTGAAGGATAAGCTAAGCAGGATTGAGAATAGTATCCTGCCAAAGGAAGAAGCGATCATGATGATCGACAAGATCTCCAGGCTGGCGGCTAAATCCTCGATCAGGATCAACCAGATCGCACCTTTAAATAACGCAGAGACAAGGGTCTTGAGTAATGAGCATGGCGAATATTTCTCATTACCGATCGCTTTAAGCGCGGAAGGTGGATACCATGAGATCGGCACATTTTTTTACAAGCTGGAAAATGATGAAACGTTTATGAGCATTGATAATTTTGAGATCATGAAAGATGCCGGCTCTGTTAAGAAGAATATTGTCACGGCTACAGTTAATGTTTTTATTGTAAAAAAGAAATGAGCATGATGAAGCGATTTTTTATTGCAGCCATAGGGACCCTGGCCTTGTTTTTGTCAGCCGCTCTTGCAATTGCGCAAGAAGATTTTATGTATGACTCTCATGGGCGGCGCGATCCATTTTGGCCATTGGTATCATCTAGCGGTGCGATCCTATCTTATGATGATAGCTTGCAATTTTCAGACATGGTTTTAGAGGGGGTCATCTATGACCCTGACGGAGAGAGGTTTGCGATCATCAACAGCAGGGTTGTCAAGATCGAAGACCGTATTGGAGGTTTTGTGGTCACTGCGGTGAATCAAGATTCAGTTACGCTGTATCGACAAGGTCAGGAATTTAGCTTGAACCTGAAAAAGGAGTAAGGCATGAAGAAATATGTTATTGCTATTTTTGGTATCTTATGTCTTGGGATCATGATCCAGCAGCTTTTAGCTCAGCAGGAGAATACAACTACGGGGAAGAGCGCAGGGCCTGCGGCAGCCCAAACAGCTTCTGATGCCCATGAGGCGGTTTGTGATGGCTGCGTTACTCTAGATTTTGAGAACGCAGATATTCGCAATGTCCTGGAAATCTTATCGTACAAGGCAAAGATCAATATTGTTCCAAGTCCTGATGTTCAAGGGTTAGTGACCATTAAGCTTAAGAATGTGACTTGGCAAGACGCGCTCAATGTGATCCTAAAGACGTATGGTTATGGGTATGATCAGCGCGGCAACATTATTGTCGTTACGACGGTTCAGAACTTAAAGAAACTGCGCGAAGATGATTTGATATTGGCAGACCAAGAGTCTGTCATGACAAAAACCTTTATTTTAGATTATGCAGATGCGACCCAAGTCGTTGGCTCAATAGAGAAGATGCTGACAGCTCGGGGTACGGTCAATTTTGACAAAAGGACGAACGTGCTGATCGTGCGAGATACACCAAGCAATTTAGAGGTAGTCGCTAAGGTCGTGGAGCGTCTTGATGCCGCGACGCCGCAGGTCCTTATTGAAGCAAAGATCATTGAGACGACGCTGACAAACACGGAAAATATGGGTATTGATTGGACTTTTAAAGCGGGCGCTTCAGGTTCTGCAAGGCCGGCATATTGGCCGTTCACCGAAAATTCCTCTAATAAATTTTTAAGTGGCCCAGGCATGAACTTCCCAACGCCAGATACAAATTTGTTTACTTTTGGTGTCTTGGATTTTTCTCAAATGCAGGCCGTCCTGGAATTGCTGAAGTCGCGCTCTGGGACAGATATCCTTTCCAATCCGCGCATTACGACCCTTGATAATCAGAAGGCAAATATTGTTGTTGGCACCCAGTATCCCTTGCCTCAATACACATACAATGAAGAGCAGGCAAAATTACAAGTTTCTGGGTGGGAGTATAAGGACATTGGCATTATTTTTGAGGTCACGCCACAAGTCAATAAGCTAGGATATATTACCTTAGAGGTTGAGCCTAAGGTAACAGCGATCTTAGATTATGTGCAGGTGGAGTCTACGAGTGTTCCGCGACTAAGCACGGAATCCGCATCGACGCGAGTTATGATCAAGGATGGCCAAACACTTGTGATCGCGGGTTTGATCAAGAAGCAGTGGAACGATACAAAAAAGAAAGTGCCTTTCTTTGGCGATATCCCTATCATGGGTCTTGCCTTTCAAAAAAGCGAAAAAACGCTAACCAAAACAGAACTGATCATCTTTATTACGCCACATGTGATTCAGCCAGAAAAGGTCAATGACGCTGATCAACTAGGCGTTGCAGAGAAGCGGTTCGAGAAGAAGAAATAACCTATCCTATGTCCAAAGAAATCTTAGTTAATATTAAAGAAGGTGAGACGCGTGTCGCTATTATAGAAAGTGGCGTGCTGGAAGATTTTTATATCGAAAGAGAGTCCGAAGGAACGCTGCTAGGCAATATTTATAAAGGGCGCGTTGAATCCATCTTGCCGTCCATTAATGCGGCGTTTGTTAACATCGGGCAAGAAAAGAACGGATTTTTGTATTTGACCGATATAGTCAATCCGTTAGTGGAAGAAGAGCTATCGGGTCCTCGAAAATTTATTGAAAAGATCCTAAACCCGCAGGTAAAACCGAAGGAGACTAAAAAAAGATCAGAACATCCTCCGGCATTATCTAAAGGGGATGAGATCATTGTTCAAGTCGTTAAAGAGCCCTTTGGCACAAAAGGTGCTCGGCTTACTTCTCACGTGAGCCTTCCTGGGCGGTTTGTTGTTTTTATGCCTTATGACAAACATCTAGGTGTTTCAAAGAGGATCGATACAGGCGATGAGAGGCATCGTCTGAGAGAGCTTTTGAAGGATCTAGATTTTGCGAAAAACAGCGGCTTCATTATTAGAACAGTTGCCTTAGATAAGGGTAAGCGTGAAATTGTCCGCGATGCCAAGTTTCTCTATGAGATTTGGCAGAAGATCCGTAAGCAGTCAGAAGGAAAACAGGCGCCCGCGTTGTTGTACAAGGAATATGATCTGGTCTGGAGGATCGTCCGAGATTTTCTACGTGATGATATTGACAGCATTATCGTTGATTCTCAGGAAGCCTATCATCGTATTCGCAAGTTTGTTTTTACGTTGATCGGAAATGAAATGATCAATCGTATCCAGCATTACCGCGGTGAGGCGCCATTGTTCGAGGCGAAGAATATCACAAAGCAGTTGAATAAGATCTATGAGACCAAGGTTTATTTAAAATCTGGCGCTTATGTTGTAATCGAACCTACTGAAGGATTGACCGTGGTTGATGTGAATAGTGGCCGTTTTAAGGTCAATGCTTCTCCAGAAGACGCGGCGTTCATGGTCAATATGGAGGCAGCGACCGAGATCGCGCGACAGTTGCGCTTACGGGATTTAGGTGGTATTATTGTCATCGATTTTATTGATATGAACAGGGAAGGCCACAAGCGGCAGGTTTTGCAGGCCTTAGAAAAAGCGCTCGAGAAAGATCACGCCAAAACAGAGCTTACGCGTATCTCACAGCTTGGTCTTTTGGAAATGACCAGGGCGCGCACAGGAAAAACAATACAATCCATGTCTTTCAGTCCTTGTCCTTATTGTCAAGGCAGAGGGCAAGTGAAGACGGGGTAGTGTACGAGCTTATTTAAAGGAGGCATCATGTACGCAATTGTTCAGGTAGGTTCTCAGCAATACAAAATCACCGAAGGTGACACGATCAGTGTTCAGCGCCTTGAAAAAGCTGAAAAGTCTGTCCAGCTTGATCAAGTTCTTCTTTTTGAAGATGGAGAAACTGTTAAGATCGGAAATCCATTCTTGTCAGATGTCAAGGTTAAGGCTGATGTCGTGGCAGCTGAAGCCAAAGACAACAAAGCCGTGTCCTTTAAATATTCCAAGCGTAAGAATACGTCTTGGAAAAAAGGGCATCGTCAGAAATTGACCATTCTTAAAATTGCCAAGATCGAAGCAAAAGCATAGCGTTTTTGTTCTCGCAAGAGAAGGATCCATTCTATGAGCGCCTTCGTTGATGAAGCAAGAATCTTTATCAAAGCCGGAGACGGAGGGAAGGGGTGCGAAAGTTTTTATCAGGATCTCAGGACGCGCTATCCCCGTCCCGACGGTGGCGATGGTGGCCGTGGCGGTAGTGTTGTCGTGCTCGCAAGCCGGTCGGTCCAGACACTGCTAGACTATAAATTTCGCCAGCACCATGAAGCGCAGCGCGGTGGCCATGCCAGCAGCAAGAATAAGCACGGAAAAACCGGCGAAGATTGCATTTTGAAGGTTCCTGTCGGCACGATCGTTCGCGATCACGACACAGGCCTTATGATCAAGGATCTGGCAGGAGACGGCCAAAGCGTCGTCGTTGCTAGAGGTGGTGCCGGGGGCATTGGCAACAACAAAAATCGAACACCAAAACCGGCTGGGCAGGGCGAAGCGCGAACCATTCATTTTGAGCTCAAGACTGTTGCGGATGTTGGATTGATCGGCTTTCCTAACGCAGGCAAGTCAACATTGATCTCCAGTATTTCTAGAGTTCGCTCCAAGATCGCAAGTTACCCTTTTACTACGCGCCAACCGATCCTGGGGTTCGTTCAGGACCAAGAGGATTATTCTCAATTCGTTGTCGCTGATCTTCCAGGGCTTATTGAAGGGGCGCATCACGGAAAAGGTTTGGGAGACCGATTTTTGCGGCACGCGGAGCGAACACGCATCCTAGTTCATGTCATTGATATGGCGGGCGTGGACGGTCGGGATCCGATCGAAGATTACGAAAAGATCAATCATGAGTTGGAGTCATACAGTGAACAGCTTTCTTTTAAAAAGCAGATCATCGTTGGCAATAAGATCGACCTACCGGAGAGCAAGGAAAACCTCAAACGGTTCAAGAAAAAGATTAAAGGAAAGATCTTTTTGATCTCAGCCCTTGAGAAAGAAGGGCTGGATAAGCTTATCCAGGAAATAAAGAAGGTTTTATGTCGAGAACATTCGAAAGAAAAATCAAGCGTATCGTTATCAAGCTAGGTTCGGCAACGATCGCGAACTATTACATGAATCCGAAAGCTTCTGCTTTTGAGTCGCTAGCCAGCGAGATCTGCGCTGTGTCACGACAAGGCATTGATGTTGTACTCGTAAGCTCTGGCTCTATTGTTCTAGGGTTAGGCGAGCTCGGCCAGCGCCTGCGCCCAGCGGATGTTACCTCGCTACAAGCATTAGCCGCTATAGGGCAAAATGTTCTCATGCATTTGTATACACAGCTTTTTAGAAAAAATGGATTGTGTTGCGCTCAAGTTTTGCTCACGTGGGATGATTTTAGAGATCGGTTGCGTTACAATAGCGCTCGAAAAACCATTGAAAAGATCTTAGAATACGATGTCATCCCTATCATTAACGAGAATGACACGATATCAAATGATGAGATCAAGTTCGGCGATAACGATCGGCTTTCAGCATTGGTTGCTAGCTTGATTGGCGCGGACCTGCTTCTGATCCTCTCCGACGTCGATGGTCTTTATGACACTCAGAGTTCAGACAAGAAAGTTTTTCGCGAGATCAAAGAGGTCACGAAAGAGATAGAGAGTCTGGCCCTTGGAACGCCGAATAAGAACATTTCAAAAGGCGGCATGGTCACAAAATTGGAGGCAGTTAAGATCGTTACACAGGCAAAGATCCCATGCATTATTGCTAACGCCAATGCGCCATGTGTTATCGCAGACATTCTTAAAGGTGGGCAGGTCGGAACTTTATTCGTCGAGAAAGAAGATAGGCTCTTAGCAAAGCGTCATTGGATCTCGTTTGCCGCCAAACCCAAAGGAAAGATCATTGTTGACGCGGGCGCTCGACAGGCTTTACTTAAGGGTGGGAAAAGCCTTTTGTTGCCGGGTATCGTGGGCTGGGAAGGTCATTTCAGAAAGGATGATGTTGTCGCCGTTGTTGACCAGCAGGGTCAGGAATTTGCTCGAGGCATCGTGAACTATTCCGTTAGCGATCTGCATACGGCAAAAGATAAAAAGCAAAAGGCAGAAGTCATTCACTGCGATGATATGGTTCTGTCTCAACGGTAAGGGTGCAGTTATGAAGTTCGAGAAAAACATATCAGCGATCGCTCAGCGGGCAAAAAAAGCTTCCCGATCGCTTGCCTTGATATCAACGCAAGAAAAGAACAAAGCGCTTCTTCTGATGGCGCATGCTTTGATCGCGCGCAAGAATTTTTTGTTACGGGAGAATAAAAAGGACGTTGATGCCGCGCGCGCTAATGGTTATTCAGCCGCCCTTATCGATCGATTGACGCTTAACCTTAAGCGTGTTGAAGCGATGGCTGCTTGCCTTCAGGATACGGCACGCCTTCAGGATCCAGTTGGTCAGGTCTTGAGGGTCTTTAAGAGGCCTAACGGACTTGTGATCCGAAAGGTTAGGACGTCTATTGGGGTCATTGGGGTCATTTATGAATCTCGACCTAATGTCACAAGTGATTGCGCCGGCTTGTGTCTTAAATCAGGGAACGCGGTTATTTTACGAGGCGGTAAAGAAGCGATCTTTTCGAATCGGGCTATCTTTAAAGTGCTAAGAATAGCTTTGCGTAAAACGAAGATATCCGTGGATGCGATCCAATTCATTGACGTAACTGATCGTGGAGCCTTGGACGTTCTTTTGCGCCAAGATCAACATATCGATCTTGTTATTCCGCGCGGAGGGGAGGGGCTGATCCGTTTTGTTGTTGAAAATTCTTATATTCCGGTGGTAAAACATTACAAAGGTGTTTGTCACGTTTATGTTGGCGCTTCTGCGGACCTTGCGATGGCGCGCAAGATATGCTTGAATGCCAAGGTCCAGCGACCGGGTGTTTGCAACGCCATGGAAACATTATTAGTGGATGAGCGCATCGCAAGAAAGTTCTTGCCTGGCATGATATCAGAGTTTATCGACGCGGGTGTGGAGGTTCGAGGGTGTCCTAAAACACGCCAGATCTGCGCAGCGAAAATTGGGAAGGCAACGGACAAGGACTGGTTTGAAGAGTATTTAGATCTTATTCTGGCAGTAAAGGTCGTTAAAGGTGCGCAAGAGGCCATAGAGCATATTAATTATTATGGCACTAAGCATTCAGACGCGATCATCACACGCAATAAGTCCGAAGCAAAACATTTCTTAAGATCTGTTGATTCCGCCTGTGTTTATGTTAACGCCTCGACCCGCTTTACTGATGGTTATGAGTTTGGTTTTGGCGCGGAAATAGGGATCAGCACGGACAAGCTGCACGCGCGAGGGCCGATGGCTTTAGAAGAACTAACAACTTATAAGTATGAAATTCTTGGTAATGGCCAAGTTCGTTCATAAAGGTAGGCATAAAAGATATATGGAGCGCATCGGAGTTTTAGGAGGGACATTCAACCCCATCCACATTGGTCATTTAGCGATCGCGCAAATGGCGCTGGAGCGGATGCATTTAACAAAGGTTATTTTTATGCCGGCTCATATGCCACCACATAAAAATTCGCACGCAGTTGCCGGCGCGAAGTATCGATATCATATGGTCAGATTGGCCATTGAAGGAAATCAAGACTTTGAGGTCTCTGATTTTGAGATAGCGAAAAGAGGGAAATCGTACACGATCGATACGATGCAGCATTTGCGCCAGCAGTACGTAGATGCTAAACTATATTTCATTATTGGTGGCGACACTTTATCTCAGCTGCCCAGTTGGCGGTATATTGATGATATCCGCAAGATCGCGGAATTCATTGTTGTGAACAGGCCGGGGTGTGTTAAAAAGAGCCATGACATCAAACACCATAGCGTTATTATGCCGGGTATTGATATTTCATCATCGTACGTTCGAATGCGGCTATTCCAGCAGAGAACGGTTCGATATTTCGTCCCAGAGCCTGTGTTAAACTACATAAAGGAGAACCATATCTATGAAACGTAAGATCGTAAAGACAAAGGCAAAGCAAAAACAAAAAGATTGCGTTGTCATCCCCGAAGCAAGGCAGGAGATCCGTTTTGGAACAGACGGGTGGCGTGCTGTCATCTCTAAAGAATTCACGTTCAAGAATGTAGCGATCTTGGCGCAAGCGATCAGTGAGTGGGTTAACGGCGATTTGCGCAAGCCAGCGGGTTTGCGCAGGCGTGTTGCCATAGGTTATGATACTCGATTTTTATCTGATGAGTACGCTAGGATCGTTGCGTGCGTTTTGGCTGCTAACGATATTGAAGTTTTTCTTTCCGATGCGCCTATTCCAACACCGACATTAAGCTTTGGCGTAACGCGCCAGCAATGTGTGGCGGGTATCATGATCACGGCCAGCCATAATCCGGGACAATTTAATGGCTTGAAGATCAAAACAGCGCAAGGAGGAGCTGCTTCGCGCGAGATCACGGATATTGTGGAGGAATATTTGTGCGCAACAGATGTTAAGACGACCGATTTTGAGCAAGCAAAAGCGAAGAAGGATCTGACCATCTTTGATTTTAAGGAAGACTACGTGCAGTTCATCCGCAGCTATATTGACCTGAAAGCCATTAAAAAAGCACGTTGCAAGGTCTTGGTTGACGCGATGCACGGCAGTGGTGACTCATTGGCATTACGCATTTTAGAAGGAACGAACATTCGCGCTGAAGTCATGCGTGCTGATATTAATCCTTCTTTTGAGGGTGGTAAGCCAGAGCCGATCGAAAAATATGTCGGCGGCATCATGGCGCGCGTGAAAAAAGAAAAATTTGATCTTGGCATGATCTTGGACGGGGACGCAGACCGTATCGCGGCCGTTACCTCTGACGGGGAGTATATTAATCCTCAGAAGATATTGGCTTTGATCATCTTACATTTTGTTCGCAATAAGGGAAAAACAGGAGGTGTTGTTAAAACCATTTGCGGGACGACCATGCTTGATAAGATCACCGCGAAGCTTGGCCTTAAGCTCTATGAAACACCCGTTGGATTTAAATATATTTCGGATCTGATGACCTCTGAGGATATTCTGGCTGGAGGAGAAGAGGCCGGAGGGATCGGGGTTCAGAATTATATCCCGGAAAGGGATGGGACTTTGGCGGGGCTTTTGTTGCTGGAAATGATGGTCTATCAAAAGAAAAGTATCAAGCGTTTGATCGCGGATATGGAGAAAGAATTTGGCCGCTATTATTACGAGCGAGCCGCGATCACGACAACGAAAAAGAGTGTGGACTTAGATAAGCTAAGATCGATCAGTCGTGTTTTAGGCAAGAAAGTAGTTGATGTAAAAACCTTTGATGGCGTGAAACTCATTTGCGAGGATGAAAATTGGGTCATGTTCAGGCCTTCAGGGACAGAGCCTTTGGTGCGCGCTTATGTGGAAGCGACATCCATGTCAAAGGCGAAGGCCTTGATCGAGTTCGCTAAGGCCATACTTAAAAAGATCTAAAAATGATTTACTGGATCGCTTTTTACCTTCAGAAGATATTTTATGAGTTATATTTATCCCTGAAGGCTTGTGGCCAAGAAAAGATCCCCCGTCATGGCGGTTATATCATCGCCTGTAATCATTTAAGCAATCTGGATCCCATGCTTGTCGGTGTTGCTTCAGGGCGGCGTCTAAGTTTTGTCGCGAAGAAATCTCTTTTCAAGAATTGGTTCGTTAATTTTTTTCTTTATCAATTTGGCGCTTTTCCTGTTAAGCGAGGGGCTTTTGATATGCAGGGGATCAAGGAGGCCTTAAGAAGGCTTAAAGCGCAGCAGGGTGTCGTGATGTTCCCCCAAGGGGGCAGAAGGTCAGAAGACCTTGATACTTCCGAGGTGAAGGCGGGGGTTGGTTTTTTGGCCATCAAAGCGCAGGTTCCTGTTGTTCCCGCCTTTATTATGGGGTCTGACAAAGCGATGCCAAAAGGATTCAAAGGCATCCAAAGAGCCCCTGTGAGTGTTTTTTTTGGTAATCCTGTTCAGATAAGCGGTCAGCTCTCTTACCAAGAGGTCGCTCAGCGAGTTTATGATGCCATGAAAGCATTGGCGAGCGAGAGCAAACCTTCTACGTAAGCTCCTTCCTTATATTAAAAAGGTTTCCCCGCTAAAATTTTAGTTGACAAATAAAAGCTTTTCGCACATAATCTAATACTTTTTCGCAAAGGAAATCCATTTTCTTTCTGAAAAAGAATTCTATCGAAAAGAGGAAAAGAATAATGTCAAACAAAGAAGAAGTTTCATTAGCTGAGTTGTACGCGCAGTCCATGCGCGATCTTAAGGAAGGAGAGATCGTCGAGGGTGAGATCATCGGTATTACCATGCAAGATATCATTGTTGATATCGGCTATAAGTCCGAAGGTTTTATATCTGTCGATGAGTTTCGTGATCCAGAAAAAGTGAAGATTGGTAATCGGGTCGAAGTTCTCGTTGAGTCTGTTGAAGATGAGAGCGGACGCCTGATCTTGTCCTATACGAAAGCCCAGCGGCTTCAAGGCTGGCAGAAGATCGCTGATCAACTTGATGAAGGTTCTTATATCGACGGGCGGGTCATCAAACAAGTGAACGGCGGGTATATCGTTGATATCGAAGGCGTAGACGCGTTCCTGCCTCGATCCCTTTCCGCTTTTAAGGGGATGGCGATCAAGGATGTGATAGGCACAAAATACAAGTTCTTTATTACCAAAATGAACAAGCCAAGACGTAACATTATCCTTTCTCGCAGGGAAGTTATTCAAAAGGAGAGGGATGAGGTTAAGACAAAGCTTTGGGAGAAGATCGAAAAAGGTCAGCGTCGCACGGGAACCGTCAAGGGTATTACGGATTTCGGTGCATTTATTGATCTGGGCGGCATCGACGGACTTTTGCACATTACGGATATGAGCTGGTCCCGTATTAATCATCCTTCTGAGTTGGTCGCTGTTGGGGATAAGATCGAGATCATGATCCTTGATTTTGATCGTGAGAATTCAAAAGTTTCCTTAGGCTTAAAGCAGATCACCGCGAATCCTTGGGAAGGCGTTGAAGAAAGATATCCGATCGGCAGCAAGATCAAAGGAAAGATCGTCAATATCATGCCCTACGGGCTTTTCATTGAGATCGATAAGGGAATTGAAGGGTTGCTACACTCATCAGAAATTTCATGGCAGAAGAAAATGGTTAATCCTCAGGAAATGTTCGCCATCGGGGATATGGCTGAGGTACAGATCATCAGCATTGATAAGGATACCAAGCGCATCTCTTTAAGTTTAAAACAGCTTGAAAAGAACCCATGGTTGGAGGTTGAAGGCAAATTTCCGATCGGGACAAAGGTCGCGGGTAAGGTGCGCGGCTTTACTGATTACGGTGCTTTCGTTGAGATCGAAGGAAGCATTGAAGGCATGATTCACGTTTCTGATATGTCGTGGACCCGCAAGGTTAATCATCCGCAGGAGATCTTCAAAAAGGGACAGAGCGTTGACGTTGTTATTCTGGCGATCGATCCAGAGCAACGCAAAATAAACCTTGGCTATAAGCAGCTGAAAGAAAATCCCTGGCCAGAGATCGCTAAGCGTTATTCTATTGGCCTTGTTGCGGAAGCTGAAGTTGTCCTTAACACTGATTTTGGTGTTTTTGTCAAGCTCGAAGATGAGCTTGAGGGCTTGATCTATGCATCTGAGATCGAGAAGTCGCGCGTTGAAACCTTGAAGGCTGGAGATAAGATCACCGTTAAGGTTATCAAGGTGGATGTCGACCAGATGAAGATCGGCCTGAGCGCCAAGACCGACGTTTCAAATCCAGAAGATCCAGTTGCAAATTAATCATGATCATTGCGCCTATTCCGTCGAAGAATGATCTTCGATGGGATAGGCGGATTTGCTTATGACACATTCTGCCGATACCATTCTTCACAAGATCTCTTCCGGGACAACCGAAATCATTAGCGTTGATATTCTCAGGAAGAAGATCGAGCACGCTCAGAAAAAACGTAAATCCCTGCATGTTAAAGCCGGTTTCGATCCTACGGCTCCTGATTTGCATTTAGGCCATGTCGTGTTGTTGCGTAAATTGCGCCAGTTTCAAGATCTAGGACATACGGTTTTTTTTATTATTGGGGATTTCACCGCTCAGATCGGGGATCCTTCTGGTCGCGATCAAGCGCGTATCCGCATGACACCTCAGCAGGTCGCGAAGAATGCACGGACTTACCAGCGACAAGTTTTTAAGATCCTTGATCGCAACAAGACAAAAGTTGTTTTTAATAGCCGCTGGCTCAAGAAGCTAACCGCACAAGACATGCTTGAGCTTTCAGCGCATTGCACTGTCGCACAAATGCTCGCGCGCGCAGATTTTAAAAAACGCTTTGAAGACCAAAAAGAGATTAGCATCCTTGAATTTATTTATCCGTTGTTGCAAGCGTACGATTCTGTTTACTTGCGGGCAGATGTTGAGCTGGGAGGTTCAGATCAGAAATTTAATTTGCTGATGGGGCGTCAATTACAGGAGGCGCTTGCCCAGGAACCTCAGGCTGTCATCATGATGCCTCTTTTAGAGGGAACCGATGGCATTAATAAAATGAGCAAGTCGCTGGGTAATTATATCGGCATTGATGAACCCGCAAAAGAGATCTTTGGCAAGGTGATGTCCATCAGTGATCAACTGATGTATCGATATTATGAATTACTAACCGATCTTGACGTAGCGCAGACGCGGGCGTTGCATCCAAAGGAAGCCAAATTAAGGCTTGCAGAAGATATTGTTCGACAATTTTATTCGTTACAAGAAGCACGTCAAGAACGTGAAGCGTTTGAAAAAGTTTTTTCTAGTCGAGAAACCCCGGACGATATCCCTGTATACAGTGTCGCGACGGGGGAGGCGAAGACATTGGTCGATGTTTTAGTAAGTCAAGGACTCGCCGATTCAAAGAATAAGGCCAGAGCTCTTATTGCCCAAGGGGCGGTTACCGATGGAACGACCGTCGTCACTAGCATAGAGATCCCATCAAAGCCGTGTATTCTGAAAATCGGTAAGCGACGCTTCCTAAAACTCACCTGATCCCTTCGTTGTCATAGAAATAGTTTGTCGTAAGTATATTTTATTTAACTAAGATAAATAAAATACTTGACAAATAGGTGTTTGAAAAGTATACTCTTGCTTCATATGTTTGCCCTTGTAGCTCAGTCGGTAGAGCACGTCCTTGGTAAGGACGGGGTCACCGGTTCAATTCCGGTCGAGGGCTTAATCTGAAAAGACCTTAACATGCGCGAAAATATTCAATTTCAATGCAAAGAGTGCGATAGGATTAACTATTGCAGCACCAAAGACAAAAAGAAAAAGCCTGAACGGATCGAGCTTAAAAAGTTCTGTCCTTTTTGTCGTCGACATACTCAACACAAAGAAACAAAGAAATAGTTTTAGTTTATAGGCCTGTAGCTCTAATTGGTAGAGCGACGGTCTCCAAAACCGTGTGTTGTAGGTTCGAGTCCTACCAGGCCTGTAGAAGGTAATAACAATGTTCGGAAAGATCCAGAATTTTTTATCAGAAGTTGTGGTGGAGCTCAAGAAGGTTAGTTGGCCGACACGCGCGGAACTTTATGATGCGACATGGATCGTCATCGGCACAACATTTTTCTTGGGGCTTTTCATCGGGGCTGTTGATCTTGGACTTTCACGACTATTGGGGTTAATAATCCGATAATACTATGAAATGGTACGTTGTCCATACTCAAACTGGTTGTGAAGAGCGCGCCAAGGTCGGCCTTGAAAAGCGCATGGCCACAACAGAACTTAAGAAGTATATCGGGGAAGTCGTTGTCCCTACAGAGCAGATATCAGAAGTTCGTCGAGGAAAAAAGTGCATTTCGACACGTAAATTTTTTCCTGGATATTTATTGATCAAAATGGAAATGAATAACGAGAGTTGGTATTTGGTCAAAACAACTCCCGGGATTGCAGGATTTATCGGGGCAGGCCATAAGCCGGCACCACTGTCTGACAAGGAAGTAGACAATATCTTGAAAAAGACAGAAGAAACAGGTGCCAAGCCAAGCCCAAAAACGGTTTATGAAGTGGGAGAAGCAATTCAGATCACTGAAGGACCGTTCGCAAATTTCAATGGAGCTGTCATGGAGATCCACCCAGACAGAGGAAAGCTTAAGGTAAGCGTCTCGATCTTTGGACGCTCAACACTCGTAGAACTAGAATACTGGCAAGTCGAGAAGGTCTAATATGGCAAAAGAAGTCGTCGCGCAAATCAAGCTTTATGTCCCCGCAGGGCAAGCGAATCCTGCGCCACCCGTTGGTCCCGCCTTAGGTCAGCATGGGATCAACATTATGATGTTCTGCAAGCAATTCAATGAGAAGACCAAGGGCAAGGAAGGCCTTATTCTTCCAGCGATCATTAAGGTTTATAAAGATAAATCTTTTGATTTTATTATTAAGAGTCCACCGAGTTCCGTGTTGATCAAGAAAGCAGCGAATTTAGCGAAGGCGTCAGGGCAAGCGGGAAAAGAGAAGATCGGGACCGTGACCATGAAGCAGATCGAAGAAATTGTCAAATTGAAAATGGAAGACTTAAATACTGCCGATACTCAAAAAGCGATTGAGACGATTAAGGGGACAGCCCGCAGCATGGGCATTGAGGTGACAGGATAATGGCTAAAGTATCAAAACGCATGAAGCAGGGTTATGAAAAGCTTGATACCGCAAAGCAGTATTCACTCCAGGAAGGTATTGCGGCTATCTCTGCTTTTCCAAAGACAAAATTTGACGAAACTGTTGAGTTGCATTTTCATCTGAATGTTGATCTTAAAGCGACTGATCAAGCGATCCGAGGCACGGTGCTGTTACCGCATGGACTTGGAAAGAAAGTGCGCGTTATCGCATTCTGCAAAGGTGAGCAAGCGATGAAGGCGAAAGAAATGGGCGCGGAACATGTTGGCGCAGAGGATTTGATCGAGAAAGTGATGAATGGGTTCATGGATTTTGATTGCGTCATAGCGACTCCAGATATTATGCGCGACTTAAGCAAGCTTGGACGTGTTTTGGGCCCTAAGGGTCTGATGCCTTCGCCAAAAGCGGGTACAGTTACCAATGATATTGAGAAAGCGATCACGGAAGTTAAGGCTGGACGCGTTGAATTCAAAGCAGATAAACAAGGTGGGATCCATGTTGGTATCGGCAAGAGGTCTTTTGCTGCAGATAAGATCGAAGCGAACGCTCGACAGGTTATCGATGCGATCCAGCATGCAAAACCAACATCTGTTAAAGTAGATTTTATTAAGAGCCTTTCATTGTCGACCACCATGGGGCCAGGATTGAGGATTGCGCTATGAAGAAAGTTGGACGTTTAATCCGCGAAAGCGTTTCGGAGAAGATCCGTCAGAATGTTAAGGACCGCGGAACGACTTTTTTATTTAGTTATGATAAAATGTCGTCTCCTAAGATGAGCGATGTTCGCAAGGCTCTGAGCGCTGTGGGCGCTAAAGTATATGTTTCTAAGAATCGCGTAGCGAAAAAGGCCTTAGAAGAGATCAAGTTTTCATCTCTTATCGGGGACGTGAAAAGTCAAGTCGCATTTGTTTGGAGCGACAAGGACTCTGTTGAGATCGCCAAAGTCCTTGTCAAGATCTCAAAAGCCAACGAAGCCGTTAACATCAGAGGTGGAGTTCTTGATGGCAAGACCGTCGCGCAGAATGATATCCAACGCTTATCCGATCTTCCTTCCCGTGATGTGCTGTTGACGATGTTGGCACAGAGTATCCAGTCGCCGCTATCCAGGCTGCTCAATGCTTTAAATGCCAATACGAGGGATTTAATATATATTTTAAAGCAGTTAAGCGATAAATCAGCCTCAGGCTCATCTGGCGATAAGTCTAGCTAAGTCTGAGATGCTTCAAATTCCACTTTTGTGGAAGTCAATGTGAATCGAAACAGGAGGAAAGTAAAATGTCAGAAACAGTCCAAGAAAAAGAAGAAATAAAGCTCTCACCGAAACTCGAAGAGGTGGTCAAGACCATTGAAGGCTTGACTGCGCTTGAGCTTTCTGACCTTGTCAAAGGTCTCGAGAAGAAGTTTGGGATCACCGCAGCAGCTCCCATGATGGGCATGCCCATGATGGCTGGCGCTGCCGGTGGAGCAGCCGCTGCTCCAGCTGAAGAAAAAACAACTTTTGATGTTGTTTTGAAAGAAGCCGGTGGGAACAAGATCGCTGTTATTAAGGAAGTCAGAGCTGCAACGAACTTAGGTCTAAAAGAAGCTAAGGACTTGGTTGAGGGTGCTCCGAAGACGGTTAAAGAGGGAATTGCCAAGGAAGAAGCTGAAGACTTAAAGAAAAAGTTGACCGCTGCTGGCGCTGTCGTTGAAGTTAAATAACACGATCTCTAACCAACTCTAAACAACTCAAAAGCCAAATATGAGAAAAAGAGAAATCCGGGACTTTAGCAAATTTAAGGATACATTTACCTTACCTAATTTGCTCGATGTCCAAGTCGTGTCTTATGACCACTTTCTGCAAAGGTTCGTAAAGCCGGAAGAGCGAAAGAATCAAGGGCTTGAGGAAGTTTTCCGCGAAACATTTCCTTTTGAAAGCTATGATGGCCAGGTGCGCATGGAGTACATCAGCTATCAGCTTGGGAAAGAAAAATATTCTTCTCGCGAATGCCAACGACGCAGCATGACCTATTCAGCCCCGCTTAAGGTTACTTTGCGCTTAGTGACTCCGGTTGAGATCAAAGAGCAGGAGGTTTACTTCGGCGATTTCCCTTTGATGACCGAGACAGGCACCTTTATCATTAATGGCGATGAGCGTGTCGTTGTATCGCAGATCCAGAGGCCGCCGGGTGTCTCGTTCGAGCAAGAGCCTCATCCAACGGGAAAGGTGATCTATCAAGGGCGTATCATTCCCTCTCGTGGCGCATGGTTCGAGATCAAATATGATCTTAATGATGTTTTATTAGCCTATGTAGATCGTCGTCGTAGTTTTCCCGCGACACAGATCTTGCGCATCATGGGTCTTTCCAGCGAAGAAGAAATGCAGAAACTTTTTGGCGAGGATTTTTCAAAGCTGAAGAATACACTAGAAAAGGACCATACGAAAACAAAGGAAGATGCGTTATTAGATTTTTATCGTAAAATGCGTCCAACGGAACCGGCAACGATCGAAGTTGCGGAAGCGTTGTTCTTTAGATTGTTCTTCGACATTCGCCGATATGAGTTGAGCAAAGTGGGACGCTATATTATCAATCGAAAACTCGGCATGAATGTCGATCTAGATAATCGTATTTTAGATCTGGCAACGGTCGCAGAAGTTATCAAGTATCTTTTCAAGCTTCGCGATGGGCAAGGGGAGATCGATGACATTGATCACTTAGGGAATCGACGGATCAAAACCGTTGGTGAACTCGTGCAAAACCAAGTCCGTATTGGCCTCGCCCGCATCGAACGCTCCATTAAGGAACGTTTGGTCGTTATGAATACATTTGAAAATCTGACCGCGCACCATTTGATCAATTCACGCTTGTTCTCAAGCCAAATCCAAGATTTTTTTGCCCGTAGCCAACTCTCTCAATTCTTAGACCAAGGAAACCCTCTCGCGGAAACAACGCACAAACGACGTCTTAGCGCTTTAGGTCCTGGCGGATTATCCCGTGAGCGCGCGGGATTTGAAGTCCGCGACGTTCATCCTACGCATTATGGCCGCGTTTGTCCGATCGAGACCCCTGAAGGTCCGAATATTGGTTTGATCGCATCCTTGACAAACTGTTCCCGTGTTAATGAATTAGGATTTATCGAAACGCCCTACCGCAAAGTAGAAGAAGGACGTGTCACGAATAAGATCGAATATTTAACAGCGGATATCGATCAAACGAAGTATATCGCGCAAGCGAGCACTCCTATTGATAAAGGTGGAAACTTCCTGGAAAAAGAGATTTCATGTCGTTATCGTGCAGATTTTCCTTATGTCAGCCCGAACAAGGTTGACTACATGGATGTATCTCCTAAGCAGCTTGTTTCGCCAGCAACATCCTTGATCCCGTTTTTAGAGCATGATGACGCGAATCGCGCGTTGATGGGCTCGAACATGCAGCGTCAAGCCGTTCCTTTGATGGATACGGAAGCTCCATACGTTGGTACCGGTATGGAGGAGGCAGTGGCACGTGATTCAGGCGCGGTTGTGATCGCGCGCGAGTCCGGCAAAGTCACGAAAGTTGATGCCCGCGAGATTGTCATTGGCAAGACCGTTTATCCCTTAAAGAATTTCTTACGTTCTAATGCGAATACTTGTCTTCATAATAAGCCGATCGTTAAGCTTGGTGATTATGTCCAGGCAGGCCAGGTCATTGCGGATGGGGTCGCCACCGAACGTGGAAAATTGGCGCTGGGGCGCAATATTCTTGTCGCGTTCATGCCATGGAGAGGTTATAACTTTGAAGACGCCATCATCCTGAATCAGCGTTTGGTCAAGGATGATGTTTTTACTTCCATCCATATTGAGCGTTTTGAGGTCGAAGCTCGTGAGACACGTTTGGGCAATGAAGAGATCACTCGTGACATTCCTAACGTTGGCGAAGAAGCTTTGAACGACCTGACTGAAGAAGGCATCATCCGTGTTGGCGCCGAAGTGAAAGCAGGCGACATTTTAGTTGGCAAGGTAACTCCCAAGAGCGAAAAAGAGTTGACACCGGAAGAACGCTTGTTGCGCGCTATTTTCGGCGAAAAAGCCGCAGACATCCGTGATACATCGCTCACGCTTCCTCCAGGGGAAGAGGGGGTTGTTGTTAACGTGGAAGTTTTTCAGCGTAGTGAGCGTGGCCGAAAGTCGAAAGAAGATAAAAAGAAAGAGCTGATTGAGATCGATAAGATCAAGCGTTATTACAAGCAAGAGATCGAATTTTTAAAAGAAGAAAAAGAGAAGCGATTGATGAAGATCCTCAAGGTTGATCGTAAAACCTTTGAGAAAATGACCGAGCGACAGATTCGCGAGACAGAAGAGGCCGGGGATGCGATGATCTATTTTAATGACCGTATCCAAGAGCTTTCTGATGAGCAAGAACACGAAATTGAGAAGGTAAAGTGCGGGGATGAGTTGCCTGCGGGCGTTCTCAAGCGTGTCATTGTCTACATTGCGACAAAGCGAAAGGTTTCTGAAGGGGATAAAATGGCAGGACGTCATGGTAACAAAGGCGTTGTGGCTCGCGTTTTGCCGGAAGAAGATATGCCATTCTTATCTAATGGAACACCAGTCGATATTATCCTTAATCCTTTAGGTGTTCCTTCGCGTATGAACGTTGGACAGCTTTTGGAGACACACCTTGGATGGGCTGCTCATGTTCTAGGGTTTGAATGTGAAACACCTGTTTTTAATGGTGCGAAAGAGTCTGAAATCTGCGCTTTGTTAAAAGAAGCTCAGCTTCCAGAAAATGGAAAGACTACCGTGCACGATGGATATACGGGTATGCCTTTTGATCAAAAGGTGACCGTTGGTTATATCTATATGATGAAACTTATTCATCTTGTCGATGAAAAGATCCATGCTCGCTCGATCGGTCCATATTCGCTGGTAACCCAACAGCCATTAGGTGGTAAGGCGCATTTTGGCGGCCAGAGGTTTGGTGAAATGGAAGTTTGGGCATTGGAAGCGTACGGTGCCGCTTACACATTGCAAGAAATGCTGACAGTTAAAAGCGATGACGTCGCTGGACGTAGCCGTATTTACGAAGCGATCGTTAAGGGTGAGCAGAAGTTGACCCCGGGAACCCCAGAGTCTTTCAATGTTCTCATGAAAGAATTGCAGGGTTTATGCTTAGATATCCGGATGCAGAGCTCTGAGCCTGTATCTGAAGATAAAAAAGAAGAGAAGAAGGAAAAATAAAACATGAGCCAAGAAAAAGTTTACGATCATATTGCGATCAAGCTTGCTTCGCCGGATATAATTCGTTCTTGGTCGAATGGCGAAGTCCGCAAGGCAGAGACGTTGAATTACCGCACCTTGAAACCAGAAAAAGATGGTTTGTTCTGCGAGAAGATCTTTGGCCCTGTCCGCGACTGGGAATGCAATTGCGGTAAATATAAGGGTATTAAATTCAAGGGCATCGTCTGCGACCGTTGTGGTGTTTTAGTAACCCGCTCTGCTGTCCGTCGTGAACGCATGGGACATATTGAGCTTGCATGCCCTGTAACGCATATCTGGTTTTACAAGGCTGTTCCCAGCCGCTTGTCGGCACTGCTACAGATCGGCCTCAAGGACCTTGAAAAGATCATTTACTATGAAGAATATGTGGTCGTTGATCCTGGCGACACTCAGCTGAAGCATAAGCAATTCTTGAATGAGGATAAATATCAAGAGTGTCTGGCAAAATACGGGGATTCTTTTAAGGCAAAGATCGGCGCTGAAGCCATTAAAGACCTTTTGAAACAAGTCAATCTCGACAAACTGTGTAAAGAGATCAGGGCAGACCTTGAAAAATCCTCACCCTTAGGCGCCAATGCTAAGAAGTTCGCCAAGACATTGAAGATCGCTGAAGACTTTAAAAAATCTGGTAATGCTGTAGATTGGATGGTCTTAGAATCCCTACCGGTCATTCCTCCAGATCTTAGGCCGTTAGTTCCGCTTGAAGGTGGACGTTTCGCGACATCCGACCTCAACGATCTTTATCGACGTGTTATTAATCGCAACAATCGTCTTAAGAAGCTTATTAATTTAAACGCTCCTGAGATCATCGTTCGCAATGAAAAGCGCATGCTTCAAGAAGCTGTGGACGCGCTCTTTGACAACGGACGCCATGGCAGGCCCGTTTTAGGATCTAGCAATCGTCCATTAAAATCATTGTCGGATATGTTAAAAGGCAAACAAGGCCGATTCCGCATGAATCTTTTGGGTAAGCGCGTGGATTATTCTGGCAGATCCGTTATTGTTGTTGGTCCCGAATTAAAATTGCACCAATGCGGCCTACCAAAGCGTATGGCGCTGGAACTCTTTGAACCGTTCATTATCCGCAAGCTTCGCGAGCGAGGTTTTGTGCACACGATCAAAGGTGCCAAGAGAATGGTCGAGAGGGCAAAGAATGAGGTTTGGGACATTCTGGATGAAGTGATCCAAGATCATCCTGTAATGCTAAACCGCGCTCCAACGCTTCACCGTTTGAGTATTCAAGCGTTTCAGCCTATTTTAGTGGAAGGCAAGGCGATTCAGCTTCATCCTTTGGTTTGCGCGGCGTTTAATGCTGATTTTGACGGTGACCAGATGGCTGTTCATGTTCCTTTATCTTTAGAGGCGCAGATGGAGTGCCGTCTTGAACTACTTTCAATTAATAATATTTTTTCTCCCGCAGATGGACGACCGCTTCTTTCTCCGACGCAGGATATTGTCTTAGGTCTTTATTATTTGACCAAGGACAAGCCAGGTGTTAAGGGCGAAGGAAGGCTTTTTGCGACGACCGAGGAGGCGAAGATCGCCTATTATGATGGGCTTGTTGGCCTGCATAGCCGCATCAAGCTTAGACTTGTTGATTGCAAAGTCTGGGGTGAAGAGAGCCCTTCCTTTGTTGTGTCACAGCGACAAGCGCTTGGCGAAGAAATGAAAGAAGAAAAAAAGAATCAGGTTATAGAAACAACGATTGGAAAGATTTTCCTGAACGATCTTTTGCCTAAAGGATTCGGTTTTGTCAATGAAACGCTCAATAAGAAAAAGATCGGAGCGGTCATTTCTGATTGCTATAAACGATTTGGGCAATATGCCACGACAATTCTTCTGGATGACCTGAAAGCGCTAGGATTCCGATCAGCAACAACCGCTGGTATTTCTATCAGTATCGCGGATATGACTGTTCCAGAAGAAAAACAAGTTTTGGTCAAGAATTCCCGACAAGAAGTTGCCAAGGTTGAAGATCAGTATCGCAAAGGTATCATCACTGCGCGCGAGCGTTACAACAAGATCATTGACGTTTGGACACACACAACTGAAGCGATCTCCGATCTTGTTTTTAAGGGCATGGACCCGTTCAATCCAGTGTTTATCATGGCAGACTCTGGCGCGCGAGGATCCCGCCTTCAGATCCGTCAGCTTTCCGGTATGCGTGGCTTGATGGCGAAACCTTCAGGCGAGATCATCGAGAATCCTATTACCGCAAGTTTCCGTGAAGGATTGACCGTTCTAGAGTATTTCATTTCAACTCACGGTGCGCGTAAAGGTTTGGCGGATACAGCGCTTAAGACAGCGGATGCGGGATACTTGACTCGACGATTGGTAGACGTTGCGCAAGAGATCGTAGTTGCGGAAGAAGATTGCGGGACCGTCAATGGTATTACGGTTTCAGCGATCATCGAAGGCGACGAAGTGGTTGTCAGTTTGAAAGAGCGCATTATCGGTCGCGTGGCGCTTGATAACATTGTCGATATTATCACGGATCAGCTTGTCGTTGAAGCGGGCCAGCAGATCACGGAAGAGAAAGCTGAGATCATTGAGCAGCTGGGTATTGAAAAGGTGCGTATTCGCAGCGTTTTGACTTGTGAATCTGAGCGAGGCGTTTGTGTTAAATGCTACGGTCGCAACCTGGCGACACAACGGCTCGTCGAACTCGGCGAAGCTGTCGGTTGTATTGCGGCGCAAAGTATTGGTGAGCCGGGTACGCAGTTGACGATGAGAACGTTCCACATCGGCGGTACAGCAAGCCGTGCGGTTGAACAATCGTTTTTGCGATCCAAGAATGATGGCGTTATCAAGTATCATGGTCTTCGTGTTGTTGAAAAAGGCAAGGAATATATTGTTTTAAACCGTAACGGTTCCGTTAGCATTAATGATGAATTTGGACGGGAGTTCGAGCGTTATCCTTTAGTGCAAGGTGCTGTTTTAAAATTTGTGGATGGGGCGCCGATCAAGAAAGGTGTTATTTTTGTCAACTGGGATCCATATACGATCCCGATCATTACGGAAGTTAAAGGTATCATCAACTTTGAAGACATCAAAGAAGATGTCACTATCCAGAACGAACAAAATCCGATCACGGGCGTTACTGAGCGCGTTGTTGTCGAACACAAACAAGAATTCCATCCTCAGATCATTGTTACAGATGAGAAGATGGAAGTTTTGGGTATCTATTCCATTCCTGTCGGAGCCCACATTCTTGTTCATGATAAAAAACAAGTTGGCGCAGGTGAGTTGCTTGCAAAGATCCCTCGCGCATCCGGCAAGACACGCGACATTACTGGTGGTTTGCCGCGCGTCGCTGAACTTTTTGAAGCTCGTCGTCCAAAAGAGCCGGCGATCATCAGCGAGATCGATGGGTTCGTTGAGTTTGGTGAGGACCGTAAGGGATCGCGCAAGATCATTATCCGTAGCCAAACAGGCATGACCAAGGAATACGTGCTACCGCATGGCAAACATCCCAATGTCTACAAAGGGGATCGCGTTTTTGCAGGTCAACAATTGACCGAAGGGCCGGTTGTTCCTCATGATATTTTGCGCGTTTCAGGCGATAAAGTTTTGCAGGAATATTTGCTTAACGAAGTTCAGGAGGTTTATCGTCTTCAGGGTGTGCGCATCAGCGATAAACATATCGAGTTGATCATCGGGCAGATGTTAAAGAAGGTCAAGATCGAAGAATCTGGTGATACGGATTTTCTCGTCGGACAACAAGTGGATAAAATCCTGTTCAAGAAGGCGAATGAGGCGGTCTTAAAGAAAAAAGGAAAACCAGCCTCTGCAACACCGCTGTTATTGGGCATTACAAAGGTTTCTTTGTCGACGGAAAGTTTTATTTCTGCCGCGAGTTTCCAGGAGACGACAAGGGTCTTGACAGACGCAGCAACTTCTGGTAAAGTGGACTTTTTACGTGGCCTGAAAGAGAACGTTATTGTAGGTCATTTGATTCCCGCAGGGACAGGTTTTAAAGAATATAAAAATATAGAAATGGTAAAATATGCCGACGATCTCTCAGTTAATACGAAAGAGCCGGAATCTCAAAAGCAAGAAGAGTAAATCTCCGGCGCTCACGAACTGCCCGCAACGGCGAGGCGTTTGTTTGCAAGTGAAGACCATGACGCCAAAGAAGCCAAATTCGGCGTTACGAAAAATAGCCAGAGTTCGCTTGTCAAACAAGATGGAAGTTACATCATATATTCCTGGCGAAGGACATAATTTGCAGGAACATTCGATCGTCCTTGTTCGCGGCGGTCGCGTCAAAGATTTACCGGGTGTCCGCTATCATATTGTTCGCGGAACATTGGATACGACCGGCGTTAAAGACCGTAAACGATCACGGTCAAAGTATGGATCAAAGCGAGATAAATAATGAGAAGACGAAGAGCTAATAAGCGTGCTGCACCTTCTGACGCAAAATATAACGATCAACTGATCGGCACTTTTATCGGTATTGTCATGATCGAAGGAAAGAAGACGTTGGCTGAACGGATTGTTTATGGGGCGTTAGATATCCTTAAAAAGAAAACAGGCGAAGAAGATGTTGTTAAAACTTTTGCTAAAGCGATCGATAATGTTCGTCCACGACAAATGGTAAAGTCACGTCGTGTCGGTGGCTCGACCTATCAGATCCCTATGGAGGTTCTGCCTCTTAAGGGTAATACGATTTCCCTTCGATGGATTCGCGATTTCGCCCGCTCCAAAAAAGGAAAACCCATGGAAATAAAGCTCGCGGACGAATTATTTGCAGCTTTTAAGAATGAAGGGCCCGCAGTAAAAAAACGAGACGAAACCCACAAAATGGCAGAGGCCAACCAGGCTTTTGCTCATCTAAGATGGTAGAAATATAAAAAATGGCAGACATCCCCTTAAGTAAAGTAAGAAATATTGGTATTATTGCACATATTGATGCTGGCAAAACGACCACCACCGAGCGTATCCTTTTTTATGCGGGCGTTATTCATAAGATGGGAACTGTTGACGAGGGTAACGCGACGACTGACTGGATGGAGCTAGAGCAAGAACGCGGCATTACGATCACCTCAGCGAACACGACGTGTTTTTGGCGAGATTGCAAGGTGAATATTATCGATACTCCCGGTCACGTCGATTTTACTGTTGAAGTTGAGCGGTCGTTGAAAGTGCTGGACGGTGCGGTTGTCGTTTTGTGCGCTACCAGCGGAGTTCAGCCGCAAACCGAAACTGTTTGGCGCCAGGCTGATCGCTACAGCGTTCCACGCATTACGTTTATCAATAAGATGGATCGCTTAGGGGCAAATTTTGATAACGTTCTCGATCAAATGTACGATCGTTTAGGAGCTAATGCTGCTGCGATATACTTTCCCGTTGGATCAGAAGATAATTTTAGCGATATTGTGGATATCGTTAACCAGCAATTGATCGTTTATGAAGATGATCAGGGGATGAAATTTAAACTTCAAGAAGTTCCAGCCGATCTTAAGGAAAGACTTGCGAAATATCGCAAAACATTGATCGAAAAGATCGCTGAAGTAGATGATGTCTTAATGGAAAAATTCCTAGAGGAGAAAGAACCAACGGTGGATGAGATCCGCCAGGCGATCCGACGCGCCGTTCTAAAAGGTGTGTTTGTCCCAGTCCTGTGCGGTGCCTCTCTTCGCAACCGCGGTGTTCAAATGGTTCTAGATGCAGTTGCAGATTATTTGCCATCGCCGATCGACGTTCCGCCTGTTAAAGGGACGACTCCAAAAACAGGAGAAGTTGTAACGCGTCAAGCTTCTGATAGTGAAAAACTTGTTGCTTTAACATTCAAGATCGCTATGGATCAGTATGTTGGTAAATTATTTTTTACTCGTATTTACTCAGGAAAGATCGTTTCCGGGACCCAAATCTATAATTCTTCTCAGCAGGTCCGTGAAAAAATTTCTAAGATCGTTTTGATGCATGCGAACAAGCAGGAGATCGTTTCACAAGTTGGCGCGGGAGAGATCGTCGCGCTGGTTGGCTTGAAAGAAACAAAATCCGGTGATACCTTGTGTGATGAAAGCGCGCCGATAATCCTAGAGAGCACGAGAGTCCCAGAGCCCGTTGTTTCGATGTCTCTGGAACCATTAACGAAAGCAGATCAAGACAAGATGGGCTTAACTCTTAAGAAATTTCTGGATGAGGATCCATCTTTTCGTTGCCGCTACGACAAGGAGACCGGCGAGACGATCGTTTCTGGTATGGGTGAGTTGCATTTGGAGATCATCATCGAGCGCATGAAACGTGAATTCGGGCTTGAGACAAAGGTTGGCCGTCCCCAAGTTGCTTATAAAGAAACGATCAAACAAAAGGTTACGGGTGTTACCGGTAAGCACATTTCTCAGTCTGGTGGCCGTGGTCAATACGGTCACGTCATCATCGACGTTGAGCCTCAAGAAGAAAAAGGAAAGGGCGTTGTCTTTGTTGATAAGATCAAGGGTGGCGCGATCCCGCGTGAGTTTATTAAGCCTGTTGAAGAAGGCATCCGAACGGCAGCCTTGACCGGTATTTTAGGTGGTTATCCTGTTGATGATATTATCGTCACGCTTGTTGACGGTTCTTATCATGATGTTGATTCTAGCGAATTGGCATTCCAATTAGCCGCAAAGAATGCTTTATATGATGCTTTGCGTAAAGGTCATTCCATTTTCTTAGAGCCTATCATGGATGTGGAAGTTGTTGCCCCTGAGCAGTTCATGGGCACTATCGTAGGTGATCTGAACACACGAAGAGCAAAGATTGCCGAAATGGGGAATCGTGGCATGCTAAAGACAACACGATGTGAAGTCCCTCTCGCCGAAATGTTCAATTACGCCGGCGCGATCCGCTCTTTATCACAAGGACGTGCTACATTTTCAATGGAGCCCGCATTTTATGCGGAAGTTCCTGCTTTTGTAGCCGAGAAAATACAGGGAAAGACTAAAAAAGCATAATTGAAAGAAAATTTTAACCGGAGGAAACGAACATGGCAAAAGGAAAATTTATCAGGAGTAAACCTCACTTAAACATCGGAACGATTGGTCATGTTGATCATGGAAAGACGACCTTAAGCGCCGCTATCACAACTGTTTTGGCGAAAAAAGGCTTTGCTGAGGCGAGAAGCTTTGATTCGATCGATAATGCTCCTGAAGAAAAAGAGCGTGGCGTTACTATCAACATTTCTCATCTTGAGTATGAAACGGAAAAGCGTCACTATGCGCACATCGATTGCCCTGGTCACGCGGACTATATCAAAAATATGATCACTGGTGCCGCGCAGATGGATGGTGCTATTCTTGTCGTCTCCGCAGCAGATGGTGCTATGCCTCAGACTCGCGAGCACATTCTTTTGGCTCGCCAAGTGAATGTTCCTCGTATTGTTGTTTTCATGAATAAGTGTGACCAAGTTGAAGATAAAGAACTTTTAGATCTTGTGGAAATGGAACTTCGAGATCTTTTGACAAAATATAAGTTCGATGGAGATAAGACGCCGATCATTAAGGGAAGCGCTTTGGATGCGTTGACCAATTCTGATGATGCGGCTAAAACACAGCCGATCATGGATCTAATGAAGGCGGTTGATGAATTCATTCCAGAACCACAACGTGATCTAGACAAACCATTCTCAATGGCCGTAGAAGATGTCTTCTCGATATCTGGCCGTGGAACTGTTGCAACAGGCCGTGTTGAGCGTGGTATCGTCAAGGTTGGTGAAGAATTAGACATTGTTGGTCTTCGTCCTGATGTTCAAAAGACGGTTGTGACTGGCGTTGAAATGTTCCGTAAAGAGCTTGACCAAGGGCAGGCAGGTGATAACCTTGGCCTTCTTTTACGCGGTGTTGATAAGAACACGATCGAAAGAGGTATGGTTCTCGCTAAGCCAGGATCGATCACACCACATACAAAGTTTAAGGCAAGCGTTTACGTCTTAAGCAAGGAAGAAGGTGGACGACATACCCCATTTTTCAATGGATATCGCCCTCAGTTTTATTTTAGAACAACCGATGTTACCGGAACAGCCAATTTGCCAAAAGGTGTTGAAATGGCGATGCCAGGTGACAACGTGGAATTGGAGATCGAATTGATCACGCCTGTCGCCATGGAAAAAGAACTTCGCTTTGCTATCCGCGAAGGTGGTAGGACCGTTGGTGCTGGTGTTATTTCTGAGATCCTAAAATAAGAGAATATATGCAAAAAATCAGAATCAAACTCAAAGCATACGATCATCGGCTCATTGATCAATCAACGCAAGAGATCGTCGAGACAGCAAAGCGTACGGGAGCACGGGTCGTTGGACCTATTCCTTTGCCGACCAAGAAGGAATTGTACACGGTATTACGCTCTACGTTTATCGATAAGAAATCACGTGAGCAATTTGGAATCGCTACGCATAAGCGTCTGATCGATCTGTTAGACCCGACAGCGAAAACCGTTGAAGCATTGCGCAAGCTTAATTTACCTGCTAGCGTTGATGTGGAGATCAAGCAATAAGGGCAAGGAGAAGACAGCAACATGGTTCGTGGATTATTGGGAAAAAAATTAGGCATGACACAGATCTTTGATAAAGATGGGAATATTATTCCTGTCACGGTTATCGAAGCAGGGCCATGTTGTGTTCTTGGATTGCAAGAGACGCCAAAAAAGAAGATAAAGCTGGGCTTTGGAGACGGTGTCGAATCAAGAATGAAAAGATCTGAATTAGGATTTTTTAAAAAGAACGGGATCAAACCCTTAAAGCTTGTTCGTGAGTTTGAGGCTGAAGATGTGAAAGATTGTCAAGTCGGACAGTTCATTAAGGCTGATCTATTCCGACCAGGCGATTTTGTGGATGTTACCGGGACGTCTATTGGAAAAGGATTCCAAGGCGGCATGAAGCGCTGGGGATGGGGAGGCGGTCCTGGCGGACACGGCTCTATGCATCACCGTCGCATTGGGTCAGTTTCTTCTTCCACGGAACCATCTCGTGTCTGGAAAGGGCGTACAATGCCTGGGCATATGGGGATGGATCGCGTTACAGTGCAAGGGCTACGCGTCATGGATGTTGACGTTGAAAAGAATTTGCTGATTGTCAAGGGAGCTGTTCCAGGACATAAGCGTGCTTATTTGATGATCAATAGATCAAAGAAGAAAGCCTTTAAATCATTAGACGAAAAGAAAGCGGCGGCAGCTGTTTCACGCAATCCGCTTAAGCAAAGGAAGCAAAAAGCAAAGGGTAAAGCATAATGCCAGTCTGTGATGTTTATGATCTTCAAGGGAAGAAAGTTGATGAGCTAAAGCTTCCTGAAGGTATTTTTGATAGCGTGGTCAATGTCCATGCGCTGCATCAAGCGATTATGATGTATCAAGCCAATCTCCGCCAAGGGAATGCTTCCACGAAGGAGCGAGCTGAAGTTTCAGGTGGAGGCAAGAAGCCTTGGCGACAGAAAGGAACGGGACGCGCGCGTGCAGGGTCTTCCCGATCACCTTTGTGGCATGGAGGCGGAACAACTTTTGGGCCTCATCCAAAAGATTTTACTTATCAAGTCCCGCGCAAGGTTAAGATTGCCGCGCTGGGCGCAAGCCTGAACTCAAAATTTAAGGAAAATGATCTGTGCTGTGTCGAACAGTTGAAGACAAGCTCAGATAAGACAAAAGATTTTGTAAAGATCTTAAAGAATTTAAAGTTGACTGGGAAGATCATTGCCGTTGTTGAATCGATTGATGAAAAGGTTTTTCGCGTCTCCCGCAACATTGCCTCCTTGCGAATGGTTCGCTCTTGCGATGTGACGGCTCATGATATTTTGCAGAACAAGAAGTTGTTGATTACAAAATCCGCTTTTAAGGATTTGCTAAAACGGATCCAATAATTCATTTTTAAAGCAATACGATAGAGAATACCAGAGAAAGCTTGTTAATATGGCCAATAGTTACGATAAAGTAAAAACATTGATCCGCACTGAAAAAGGAACAGCCTTAGAAGAGGACAGGAAGTATCTTTTTGAGGTGGATCGTCGGGCGACAAAGGTTGAGATCCGTAAAGCGGTTGAAGAGATCTACAAGGTTAAAGTTCACAGCGTTCATACCTGTATTGTTCCTGGGAAGAAAAAGCGTGTTCGACAGATCTTAGGACGCGTGCCAGACTGGAAAAAGGCTATTGTGACACTCCACGAAGGCCACAAAATTGAGGTGACTTAATGGGACTGAAGAAATTTCGCCCCACAACAAATGCGTTGCGCCATACTGTGTTGTCTGATTTTGCTGAGATCACTAAGTCAAGACCAGAGAAGTCGTTATTAACACCTCTGCATAGTTCGGGCGGGCGTAATAGCTATGGCCGCATTACAATGCGTTTTCGTGGCGGTGGACATAAGCGTATGTACCGGTTGGTTGATTTCAAGCGTGATCGCATTGATGCTGTCGCAAAAGTGTTGGCGATCGAATACGATCCAAACCGATCCTCACGGATTGCGCTGATCGAGTATCCAGATAAAGTAAGGTCCTATATCATCGCTCCACTTGAATTAAAGGTTGGGGATACGGTGATCAGCACGTTTGATCCAGACGCAGAGATCAAACCAGGCAACTGTATGCCGATCGCTAATATTCCTTTAGGAACGGCGATCCATAATATTGAACTGCAGCCAGGGCAAGGTGGTCAGATCGTTCGATCCGCCGGGACTGCGGCGCAGATCATGGCAAAAGAAGGATCGGAAGCGCATATTCGTTTGCCTTCTAGCGAAGTCCGCAAGATCAGGACAACCTGTCGTGCGACCATTGGTCAGATCGGGAATGTAGAGCATGAATCTATTTCGATCGGTAAAGCAGGGCGCTCGCGATGGCTTGGTCGACGCGGCAAGGTGCGCGGCGTAGCGATGAACCCTGTTGATCATCCCCATGGCGGCGGTGAAGGTAAAGCACCTCAAGGAAATCCTCATCCAGTAACACCTTGGGGCAAACCGACAAAGGGTTATAAAACACGACAAAAAAGGAAGTATTCGGACAAGGATATTGTTCGAAGACGTAAAAAAGGAAATTAATAGAATATGGCACGCTCGATCAGCAAGGGTCCATTTATCGATGACCATCTTTTGAAAAAGATTGAAAAGATGCAAAAAACCGGTCAAAAACAAGTCATCAAGACTTGGTCTCGTCGCTCAACGATCTCGCCGGATTTCGTAGGTTATACGATCGCTGTCCATGATGGGCGTAAGCATGTTCCGGTTTTTGTTACTGAGAATATGGTAGGGTATAAACTTGGTTATTTTGCTCCGACACGTCTTTTCAAGAAGCATGGCGGCGTGAAGGCTAAAAAAGCACCAGATAAAACTTAAAAGGTAACCGTTCATGATCGCATCAGCTAAGGGAAGATTTATCCGTATCGCGCCAGCCAAGGTTCGACAAGTAATTGACCTTGTCCGCGGTAAAGATGTTAAAGTGGCTTCTGTTATTTTGCAGCAAGTCAACAAAGGTTCACGGGATCGCATAGTGAAATTATTGAATTCCGCGATCAGCAATGCCAAGCAAAAAGGATTGACGGAAGATCAGCTTTTTGTTTCAAAGATCTTTGCGGATGTCGGCCCGTCTTGGAAGCGTTACCGTGCCGCCTCCTTTGGCCGGGCAACGCCATTGATCAAACGAACAACCCATTTAACCATTGAACTTGATTTAAAAACGAAATAGAGAGGAACACCGTGGGGCAGAAGGTTAGTCCAATTGCATTAAGGATCGGATATATTAAAGACTGGAAAAGCCGATGGTTTGCCGATAAAAAAGATTTCGCGCAAAACATCATTGAAGATAATAAGATCCGTACTTATATCCGGAAAAAGTTCGCGCATGCGTCGGTTTCTCACGTTGATATTGAGCGCCTTGGCGGTCAAGTGAAAGTAAAGATCGCTTCTGCTCGTCCGGGCGTCATTATCGGTCGTCGAGGTGCGGACATTGACAAGCTGAAAGAAGAGCTTGGGAAACTAACCACTAAAGAACTTGCGATCGACATTCAAGAGATCAAAAATCCAGCGGTTAATGCGAATTTGATCGCGCAAAGCGTCGCGTTACAGCTCGAAAAGCGTATTGCATTCCGTCGCGCAATGAAACGTGCGGTTGAGCAAGCCCTAGCTTCTGGAGCAAAGGGGATCAAGATCAGCTGTGCTGGCCGTTTAGGTGGCGCTGAGATGTCCCGACGGGAGACATATAAAGAAGGCAAGCTTCCTCTTCAGACCTTTCGTGCGGACATTGATTATGGGTTCGCAGAAGCCTTGACTACGTATGGGATTTTGGGCGTGAAAGCATGGGTTTATCATGGAGATGCAGTTCTTGATAAATCGGGGGATGATAAAGACAGCAAAGAGTCTCATGCGGAGAAAAAAGTAGAGGCAGCAAAGACAGCCGAGACAGAAAAGAAGGATTAATCGATTATGTTGTTACCAAAGAAAGTTAAATATCGAAAGATGCAAAAAGGCAAGGTTCGCGGTTTGGCGACGCGAGGTTCCATGCTTGCATTTGGAGAATACGGCCTAAAGGCCCTTGATAACGGCTTGTTAAGATCAAATCATATTGAGGCGGCCCGCGTTTTGATCGCTCGTAAAATGAAGGGTTCCGGCAAGCTTTGGATCAATGTTTTCCCTGCGAAACCTGTTACGAAGAAGCCTGCGGAAACCCGCCAGGGAAAAGGCAAGGGAGATTTGGACCATTGGGTTTGTCCTATTCATCGAGGACGGATCCTATTCGAAATGGGGGGCGTACCAGAAGAATTTGCTAAGACGATTTTTCGTCTTGTTGCTTTTAAGATGCCCGTGAGAACAAAGTTCATTACGCGATCTGGCGCAGCGTAATAATCAAAGGTTAACGTATGAAGATAAAAGAATTAAGAGCCTTAGACAATACCGATTTGCTTCAAAAAGAAGTAGCTTTCAAAAAAGAGTTATTCGATCTGAACTATCAGCGTAAATTTGGCAAGATCGAGAAGCCAGCGCGTTTTGGTAAGCTACGACGTAATATCGCTCGCATTCAAACGATTTTAAGGGAAAGAAAGTCCAAATGACAGAACGTATTAATAGACGAAGAAAGCTTTTAGGGGCCGTGGTAAGCGACAAGATGAACAAAACACGTGTCGTTTCCGTCGCATGGCGATCTAAGCATTCAAAATATGGAAAACAAGTAAAGCATTCTGTGAAGTATAAGGCGCATGATGAAAATAATAGCGCTAAGATGGGTGATACTGTTGAGATCATGGAATCGAGACCTATCTCCAAAGATAAGCGCTGGGTTATTACCAACATTATTAAAAAAGAAGCTGAAAAATGATTTTATTGAAAACTATTCTTGATGTGGCAGACAACACAGGCGCGCGCAAAGCCTCCTTCATTGGAGTCTTGAGAGCGCGTGGGCGCCGTTTTGCGAAGATCGGAGAGATGATCCGCGTTAACATTAAAGAAGCAGCCCCTAACGCGGCCGTCAAAAAAGGAACTGTTGTGAAGGCGATCGTTGTTCGCCAAAAGTTCCCATTACGCCGCATCGATGGGACCTATGTCCGGTTTGATTCTAACGCGGTTGTGATCGTTGATGATGCTGGCAACCCAAAAGGGACACGCGTCTTTGGTCCTGTGGCTCGTGAATTGAGAAACTTAGATTATATGAAGATCATTTCTTTAGCTCCTGAGGTCGTGTAACATGATGAAAATCAGAAAAAATGATACTGTGCAAATTATTACAGGCAAAGATAAGGGAAAAAAAGGAAAAGTGTTGCATGTTTTTCCTGATTTGGGTAAAGCCATTGTTGAGAACATCAACTTGATCAAGAAAGCGCAGCGCAAGACACAAACAGATCCTAAGGGAGGAATCGTTGAGGTTGAAGCAGCCATTTCGCTTAGCAATCTGATGCTTGTCTGCAAGCAGTGCAACAAGGCGTCACGCACAAAAGTTTCTGTGCTAAAAGATGGGACAAAGAGTCGTGAATGCAAACAATGTGGAGCAACGAATTAAGATGAAAGCTAGATTAGCTGAAAAACTGCAGAAAGAAGTTCTTCCAGCAGTTCAGGAAAAGTTTGGCGTCAAAAATATCATGGCTGTACCGCGCCTTCAGAAGATTGTCGTTAATATGGGCGTGGGTGAAGCGGTCGCTGATATCAATATTCTTGAGACAGCCGTTAAGGATCTAACAGCTATTACAGGTCAAAAACCGATCGTTCGTAAAGCGCGTAAAGCTATTTCGAACTTTAAGCTGCGAGAGAATGCCCCTGTAGGATGCAAGGTTACCTTGCGAGGCGACAAGATGTATGAATTCCTTGATCGCCTAGTTAATATCGCCTTGCCGCGTATTCGCGATTTTAATGGTGTTTCTCGTAAGTCGTTTGACAAGGGAGGCAATTACACCTTAGGGTTAAGCGAGCAGACGATTTTTCCAGAGATCCCAACGGATCAGATTCCGCGTCCACAAGGAATGGATATTTCTTTTGTCTTTAATCATGGCCCCGAAGAGCAGACATTTGAGATCTTAAGCCTCTTGGGAATGCCGTTCAGGAAGAGATAAAATTATGGCACGAAAATCATTGATATTAAAAGCAGCAAAAAAACCAAAGTTTAGCGCACGCCAGCACAATCGTTGCCGTTTATGTGGACGACCAAAAGGATTCTTAAGACGGTTTGGCGTATGCCGTATTTGTTTTCGAGAACTGGCTTGGAAGGGTGAGATCCCGGGCGTTAAAAAAGCCAGCTGGTAACAAGAAAGGTAGGAAAGATGTCAGTATCAGATCCAATCGCCGACGCTTTGACATGTATCCGCAATGCCATTCAGGCATCGAAGGAAACTGTCGATATCCCTGCGTCTAAACTCGTTGAAAAGATTTTATCTATCTTTAAGAAGCGTGGGTATGTTGAAGATGTGCGCCTTCTTAAAGATAGCGCACAAGGTACCTTAAAGGTGTACTTAAGGTATGGCAAAGGGAAAAAAGCTGCTGTTTTAGGGTTAAAGAGGATTTCGAAACCGGGTTTACGTGTCTACGCAACTCGCGATCGACTTCCTAGAGTATTAAACGGACTTGGCACAGCTGTTCTTTCGACATCCAAAGGTGTTCTGGATGACAAAGAGGCTCGTGAATTAAAGGTGGGCGGAGAAGTTCTCTGCTATATCTGGTAAAATCTATGTCAAGAATCGGAAAGAAATCAGTCAGTATTCCAAAGGGAGTTAAGCTCTCCTTTAACAACGGGACAGTTCTTGTTGAAGGGCCTAAGGGGAAATTAAGCCTTCCTATTCCTTCCAGCATTACTGTTGAAACAAAAGATGACAAGGTCCTCGTTGATCGCAAGTCCAATGATAAGCAATCAAGAGCGAATCACGGAACGATCCGTTCTCGGCTCCTTGGAATGATCAAAGGCGTTACCGATGGTCACAAAAAGAAGCTTGAGATCCATGGTCTTGGCTTCCGCGCTCAAGTGCAAGGTCAGAAGATCACTTTCAATCTTGGCTTTAGCCATCCTGTTGTTTTCGACATTCCCGCGGACGTTAAGGTCAAGGCGCCTAGCCCTAGCGAGATCGAGTTAGAAAGCTTTGATAACGTCCAGCTTGGAAATGTGGCGGCGAGCATCCGTCGCATTAAGCCGCCGGAGCCATATAAAGGAAAAGGTATCCGTTATTCCGGTGAAGTCGTTAAGCGTAAACAAGGAAAGACAGTTACAAAATAACCTATGATCAATACTCGAGAACAAAAACGCATCTACCGTCATAATCGTATTCGCGCGAAGGTCGTTGGCACAACAGAACGCCCACGCCTTTGTATTCATCGTAGTCTTAGCAATATTTCAGTTGCGTTGATCGATGATTCTGCGCAAAAGACATTAATAAGCATGTCTACACTTAATAAGGATTTAAGGAAAAAACTAAAGAGTGGCGGCAATGTTGAAGCAGCCTCAGTATTAGGCGAAGCTTTTGCAGCCAAGGTCCTTGAAAAAGGAATAAAAAAAGTATGTTTTGACCGTGGCGGTTGCTTGTATCATGGGCGGGTGAAAGCCTTGGCCGATGCGGTGCGTAAAGGTGGAGTGGAATTTTAATGACAAACGAAAATCATTCTCAAGAAAAAGAGCAGAGCCAAGAAAACCTTTCTAAGCAAGTTAATGAGGCTAGTCCAGTGAATCCTGCTGGCGCTGCCACAGGGAATCCTGCTGCCGCCGCGACAAAGCCTGCTGGCGAAGATGATGAATTTCATGCAGCTCCGGACCAAAAGCGAAAGCGTTGGCCAGCCAAGGTAGCTCCTGTACGTAAGCATGAAGATTCTGGATTCATCGAGAAAGTCATCACGATCAACCGTGTCACAAAAGTTACCAAAGGTGGCAAGAAGTTAGGATTCAGCGCCTTGGTCGTAGTTGGTGACGGAAAAGGTAAGGTAGGATTTTGTTTGGATAAGGCCCGTGAGGTTTCGCTTGCGATCCAGAAATCCCTGCGCATCGCTAAGCGCAATATGATCAACATTCCGGTTGTGAAAGGGACGATCCCTCATGAGATCATTGGCCGATGCGGTGGCGCGCGTGTATTGTTGAAGCCTGCGTTCGAGGGAACTGGCGTTATTGCGGCAGGACCTGTTCGGGCTGTTTGCGATGCCTGCGGCATCCGCAATATTCTTAGTAAATGCCATCGTTCGAACAATCCAATTAATGTCGTTAAAGCAACGATCGATGCTCTAACACATCTAAAAACAATCGAGACAACAGAAGAGAAAGAAAATGTTCCTGCATGAATTAAAACCTCCCAAGGGATCGAATAAGCGTAAAAAACCTGTTGGTCGAGGCCAAGGATCAGGCAGCGGCAAGACCTCTGGGCGCGGCAGCAAGGGCCAGAAGTCACGTTCCGGTCGCGCTGTTATCCATGGACTTGAAGGCGGACAGATGCCACTTATTCGTCGCTTGCCCAAATTTGGTTTTCGACGTAAGAATCCTGTGATCTATCAAATTGTCAACATTGAAGGCCTTGGAAAGTTTAAAGATAATGATATTGTGACCCCAGTCGTATTAAAAGAACGGGGTTTGGTCAAGAGTGCTTATAAAGTGGTCAAGATCTTAGGCGTTGGCGACATCAAGAAACCTCTGACGGTCCAGGCACACAGTTTTTCTAAATCCGCTGAAGAAAAGATCAAAAAAGCCGGCGGAAAAATCGAAATCATAAAGAAAACGATCTAATCAATAATGCTGCAAGCGTTTGCGAATTGCTTTCGGATCCCAGACCTAAAAAAGAAGATTCTTTTTACGTTGGGGATCATTGTCCTGTACCGATTGGGTTGTCATGTTCCAACCCCAGGGGTTAATGGATCTGTTTTAGCAGAATTTTTCCGTCGTATCAATGAAACATCCGGCGGAGGAACGATCTTTGGCATGATGAATATGTTCTCTGGAGGCGCCTTAGAGCAGATGACCGTTTTTTCTTTAGGGATCATGCCGTATATCTCTAGCTCGATCATTATGCAACTTCTAACAGCTGTTATTCCGGCTTTAGAGAAGCTTTCTAAAGAGGGCCAGGCAGGATACCAGAAGATCAATCAGTATACGCGTTATGGCACTCTTGGATTATGCTTGATCCAGTCTTATTTTATCGCGCTATGGCTTGAAAGCCCTCAGGCTTTTCAGGGTTTGCAAGTTGTTAATAATCCAGGATTCGGTTTTCGATTTACGACCATGTTCACGCTTTCCTGCGGAACAATGCTATTGATGTGGCTGGGAGAGCAGATCCAGGAAAGGGGGATCGGGCAGGGAATATCTATTATCATTGCGGCGGGTATCTTGTCGCGTATCCCTGACGCTGTTCGAGCCCTGATCATTCTTTTATCCCCAAAGACAGCTGCGATGCGCCAGATACAACCCTTTACGCTTGTAATGATGATCGCTTTCTTGATCGGCGTTATTTTGTCCATCACCTTGATCACGCAAGGCCAGCGACGCATCCCTGTGCAGTACGCAAGGCGTATCGTTGGACGTAAAGTTTATGGCGGGCAAAGTACTTATATTCCTTTAAAGGTGGATACGGCCGGGATCATCGCGATCATTTTTGCTCAATCGATCCTTTTGTTTCCAGCAACAATGGCGAGCTTTATTCCCAATCAAGGATTGCAGACGTTTGCGAACATGTTTTTACGGGGCCACTTCGTGTATTATTTTCTTTACGGGCTTTTGATCATTTTCTTTTGTTATTTTTATACTGCGATCGTTTTTAATCCTGTTGATGTGGCTGATAATATGAAAAAACATGGCGGTTTTATTCCTGGCGTGAGGCCCGGAGCCCCAACTGCGGAATTCTTAGATTTTGTCATGACGCGTATCACGCTTGCGGGAGCTTTCTTTATGTGCGCGATTGCCGTTATGCCCGATGCAATCATGGCAGCCTTTAAGGTTCCATATTTGGTAGCATCATTCTTTGGAGGAACCAGTATTCTTATCGTTGTCGGTGTTATGCTGGATACCGTTAAGCAGATGGAATCACAACTTTTGATGCGCCATTATGATGGATTTATGAAGGCGGGTCATATTCGAGGTCGAAGATGAGGTTGATCTTGTTGGGAGCACCTGGGGCTGGCAAGGGAACACAGGCCAAGCTTCTTGAAAAACAACTTCATGTAAAGCATATCTCCATGGGCGACATCTTGCGCGAGGAAATGAAAAATAATACCGCGCTTGGCCAAGAAGTAAAAAAGTACGTTGAAAGCGGTGGTTTAGTTCCTGACGAGGTTGTGACTAAGATCATTGAAAATCGTTTTCAGGATCCTTCGATCGCTCAAGCAGGCTATTTGCTTGATGGTTTTCCGCGAACAGCAAAACAAGCCGAAGATCTCGATGTCATTTTAACTCGGATCAATCAGCCTGTTGATTATGTGGTTTATATGGAAGTTGATTCAGAAGTTGTGATCCAGCGTTTGACAGGCCGCCGTGTTTGTCGGAGTTGCGCAGCTTTGTATCATGTCAAGAACATGCCTTCAAAGCAAGAAGGTATTTGTGATGCCTGTCAAGGCGAGCTTTATCAGCGGCCGGATGACAATGAAGAGACGATCAGAAAACGTATCAATGTCTATTTAGAAAGCACGACGCCCATCATCGATTATTATAAAAAGAAGGGCACGTTGCTAACGGTCGATGGCAATACAGACGCAGAAAAGCTTAGGGATGAATTGCTGACGATCTTTAAAGAAGACGGTAAAATTGATACCTCTAAAAACAAAAAGTGAAATTGATGCTATGCGCAAAGCCGGAAAGGCTTTAGCGAAGATTGTTTGTTCTCTGAGAAGTTCTTTGAAAATAGGTTTAACGACATTCGATATCAATTGTCTTGCTGAAGATTTGATCAACAAAAAAGGCGCTGTCGCGGCTTTTAAGGGCTACCGCGGGTATCCGGCGGCTATCTGTACGTCCTTTAACGAGGAAGTCGTCCATGGTATCCCGAGCCAGCGCAAGATCAAAGAAGGGGATATCCTAAGCATTGATGTTGGTTTGATCGTCGATGGTTGGTTCTCGGATATGGCATTTTCTGTGGGTTTTGGCGAGTTAGATGATAGCCATAAGAAACTCCTTGAGGTGACCGAAAGATCGCTTTATCAAGGCATCCAGCAGATGGCTTGCGGTAATTATCTTTCTGATATAGGATTTGCCATCCAGAGCTATGTCGAGCCTTTTGGTTTTTCAGTTGTTCGTGATTTTGTTGGACATGGGATCGGGAGGGCTTTGCATGAAGACCCTGAGGTCCCAAACTTCGGACTCCCAAGATCAGGACCTATATTAAAAGAAGGTATGGTCTTTGCCGTTGAGCCCATGGTCAACAAAGGAGCCGCAAGGACAAGAATTCTGGATGACCACTGGACAGTCGTTACCTATGATGGACAACCTTCTGCTCATTTTGAGCATACGGTTGCGATCACTTCTCAGGGGCCAGAAATTTTGACACAGGTATAAATAATGGCAAAAGAAGATCTTATTGAAGTTGAAGGGGTTATTAAAGAAGCGCTTCCAAACGCGATGTTCCAGGTTGAGCTAGAGAATGGACATCGAGTTTTGGCGCATATTTCCGGAAAAATGCGAGTACATTTTATCCGTCTTTTACCGGGTGATAAGGTCAAAGTAGAGCTATCACCATATGATCTAACCAGAGGACGTATTACCTATAGGACGTTATAATATGAAAGTTAAATCTTCCGTTAAAAGAATTTGTAGCAAGTGTAAGATTGTCCGACGCAAGAACGTGGTTCGGGTGATCTGTTCTAATTCAAAACACAAACAGAGACAGGGATAATATCTATGCCAAGAATTTTAGGTGTTGATCTTCCGAAAGAAAAACGAATTGAGGCGGCTTTGCCTTATCTTTACGGCATTGGACGCAAGAACTGCCTAAAGATCTTAGCGCAAGCCCAGGTCGATAAAGATAAGCGCGCCAAAGACCTCAGTGAAGAGGAAGTATCAAAGATCACGGCCATCATTCAGCGAGATTATCGCATTGAAGGTGATTTACGCCGAGAGGTGTCGCAAAATATTAAAAGGCTTATTGATATCGGCGCTTATCGTGGATATCGTCACAAACGAGGCCTTCCGGCTCGCGGCCAAAGGACAAAAACGAACGCGAGAACACGCAAGGGTAAGAAGAAAATCATTATGGCTGCGCCAACAGCTGTAGCCAAATAATTCACTAAGGAGATTGCATGACGACGCAACAACCATCAGCACAGCCTCCCGCTCAACCATCGGCGGCTAAAGAGGTCAAGGCAAAATCAAAAAAGAAAATGCTTCGCGGCGTTACCGCTGGTGAGATCCATATCCAAGCGAGTTTTAACAATACGATCATCGCTGTTACTGATACGAAAGGTAATGTGCTTGTTTGGTCAAGCCCAGGACATATGGGGTTCAAAGGTTCAAAGAAGTCAACCCCTTTTGCTGCCCAGATCGCGGCAGCGGATGCGGCCAAAAAGGCTAAAGACATGGGGCTAGAGACTGTTGAAGTTTTCGTCAAAGGTCCGGGCGCTGGTCGTGAGTCTGCGATCCGGGCTGTTGCAGCTGCAGGCATTAAAGTGCTATCCATCAGAGATATTACACCGGTACCCCATAATGGTTGCCGTCCGCGTAAAAAGCGACGGGTTTAAGGCAAGAGGAGAAATTCATGGCAAAAGATTTGCAAGCATATTGTCCAAAATGTCGAAGAGAGGGACAAAAACTTTTTTTAAAAGGCGCTCGCTGTTTCACGCATAAATGCGCTTTGACAAGGCGTGAATACGCGCCAGGTCAGCATGGCGCCAAGCGGACCAAGTTGTCAAACTTTGGCCTTCAGATGCGTGAGAAGCAGAAGCTTAAGAGAATGTATGGCATGCTGGAGAGGCAATTCCGTATTTATTTCTCTAAAGCCGCACGGGCCAAAGGCGTTACAGGCCACACGTTACTTCAGCTTTTAGAGAGACGTCTCGACAATGTTGTTTATCAGATGGGTTTTGCCGCGTCACGGCGCCAAGCGAGGCAACTTGTGAGTCACGGTTACGCTTGGGTCAATAATCGTCGCGTGAACATCTCATCGTTTCTTGTGAAAAAGGATGATGAGGTGCAATTACGTTTTCAGAAGAAAGGCGAGAAGCTGATCAAGGAAAACATTGAAGCAGGAAAAGCGCGCAACATCCCAGCTTGGCTGGCCATTGATCTGCAGCAATACAAGGCAAAGATCGTGCGTTTGCCTGTTCGTGAAGATATACAGGTCCCGATCAACGAGCAGCTGATCGTTGAACTTTATTCTCGATAATCGAAATATTTCGAATATTCATTAACGGTAGGAGGAGTGCACATGGGTGTCAAATGGAGAGATTTCCAAATGCCAAAACGACTCGAATGCGATGAGTCGAGCTATACTGCAACATACGGCAAATTTATCGCGGAACCCTTTGAGCGTGGATATGGCGTGACACTGGGTAATTCCTTAAGACGCATTTTGCTTTCTTCTCTTGAAGGAAGCGCCGTGACTGCGATCCGCATCGAGGGTGTCCAGCATGAGTTCTCAACGATGCCGGGCGTTATGGAAGCCGTGACAGACATTATTCTTAATGTCAAACAGCTGATCCTTCGTTCGCACTCTAAGGTGGCAAAGACCGTTTATATCAAAGCAGATAAAAAAGGCCCGATTTACGCGAAAGATATTATTCGTGACGAAACTGTCGAGGTCTTGAATCCTGACCTTTTGGTCGCGACGTTGACCCAGGATGTGAAATTCAATATGGAGCTTGAAGTGTCGCGCGGACGCGGCTACGTTCCTTCTGAATCGAACAAAAAGGAAGGATCGCCAATGAACACTATCGTTGTCGATTCTATCTTTACTCCGATCGTGAAGGTCAATTTTTCAGTTGAGAACACGCGTGTCGGCCAACAAACAGATTATGATAAATTGATCTTAGAGATATGGACTAACGGTGGTGTGAACCCTAAAGAGGCATTGCTGTATGGGGCTAATATTTTACAACGCCATTTGGATGTGTTCGTTAGCTATGGTCAGTTGCCAGAAGAAGAGGAAGAAGAGGAAGAGATCTCCGCTGAGGAGAAAGCTCTTTATGAAAAATTACGTTTGCCGATCTCTGAACTGGAACTTTCTGTTCGAAGCTCCAATTGCTTACGTGAATCAAACATCAAGACGATCGCAGATCTGGTTCGCAAGAGTGAAGCGGAGCTTTTAGGCTTCCGCAACTTCGGCAAGAAGTCTCTTACTGAGATCGACGAGATCCTGAAAGCCATGGGTCTTGAGCTAGGCATGAAAATTGACGCAAAAAAACTTAGACAAAAGGAAGCATAAGAGTCTATGAGACACGGAAAATCTGGAAAAGCCTTTGGGCGCAGAACAATGTGGCGTGCTGCAACGGTCCGCGATATCGCGAAGTCCGTTCTGATTCATCAGCGCATTCAGACGACGGAATCTCGCGCTAAGGAAGCTCGCAAGCTCGTTGATCGCATCATCACAATGGGTAAGGAAGGAACGCTCGCTGCTAAGCGCCGGGCCTTTGCGATCCTTTGTGATCATAAACTCGTTAGCCGTCTTTTTAATGAGATCGCGAAGCAATTTAAAGATCGTGCTGGAGGATACACCCGCATTATTCGTTTAGGAGTTAATCGTCGTGGAGATAATGCCAGCCTTGTTCTTTTAGAACTAACGGAAAAGATCGCTAAAGAAACCGTTAAACCTTCAGACAAAAAGACATCAAAGGATAAAAAAGAGCCTTTCGCCACAGACGCAGTCATTCGCGAAGAGGTCAAAGATAAGGACGCTGTCGATCCCAAGAAGAAAGAAAGTCATCGTGATAAAAAAGATGACAAGAAGACACCAAGGGTCGCCAGAGAAAAGTCCGTGAAACCTGCTTCTGGTGTTATTAAGAATATATTCCGCAATAAGAAACCCGAATAGGAATATTTATGCCTGTTTCTTTCCGTGCGAAGAATACGGTTGGGTCAACAACCTTAGCGATCACAGCTAGGGCTAAAGAATTGAAAGCCCAGGGGCATGATGTGGTGAGCTTTGCTGCTGGTGAGCCCGATTTTGACACGCCAGATTTTATTAAGAAAGCCGCGATCGATGCCATCCAAAATGGCCTGACCAAGTACACTCCTAGCAGTGGTACGATCGAGCTTCGACAAGCTATCGCCAATAAATTTCAGCGCGATAATCAGCTCAGCTACAATCCTAAGGATCAGATCGTTGTTTCCTGCGGAGCCAAACATTCGCTTTATACGCTCATGCAGGCACTCGTTGACGCGGGAGATGAGGTCTTGATACCCGCTCCTTTTTGGGTGAGTTATCCAGAAATGGTCAAGCTTGCCGGGGCCACGCCTAAGATCCTAGAAACTTGTGAAAAAACAAAATTTAAGATCACGGCTCGCCAGCTCGAAGAAAATATTTCTCCAAGTACAAAAGTCCTTATTATTAATTCTCCTTCCAATCCGACGGGGACTGTTTATACGCGCAAAGAGCTTGAGTCCATTGCGGCAGTCTGCGTGAAGCGTAATATCGTTGTGGTCAGCGATGAGATCTACGAGAAATTATGCTACGCGAATGAACCATTTGTTTCTATAGGATCATTGGGTAAGGATATTTATAACCTAACGGTGACCGTGAATGGTGTCTCTAAAGCTTATGCCATGACTGGATGGCGGATTGGTTATCTGGGCGCCTCCAAAGAGATCGCCCAGAGTGTCGCTAAGATCCAAGATCATTCCACGTCCAATCCAACATCGATCAGCCAGGCCGCTGCCTTGGCAGCTTTAAATGCGGATGAAAGTACTCTGAACGCGATGAAGGAAGAGTTCCGAAAAAGAAGGGATTTTATTGTTAAGTGTTTAGATCAGATACCCCAGATCGATTATATCTATCCTGAGGGAGCCTTTTATGTTTTTTGTAATATCAGCAAGACCGGGTTAGATTCTGATACTATCGCTAAGAAAGTGCTTGATGAAAAGGATGTCGCCTGCATCCCGGGCTCAAGTTTCGGCGCCGATGACTATATTCGCTTGGGCTTTGCGACGTCGATGGAACGTATTGAAGAGGGCACAAGACGACTTGCGGAATGGTTCCAAAACAATCAAAGAGGATGACCTTATGACAAAACCTGTAGATATCCGCGATTTATTGATCTTGACAAGTGAGCGCAATGCGTCTGATCTGCATTTAACAGACGATACCCCTCCAGTCTTACGTATCAACGGTCAGCTATCACTTGTGAAGCAAGATCCCATGGATCGTGATTTTTTAAAGAAAATGATCTACAGTCTCCTTACTGATGACCAAAAAGAGCAATTCGAAAAGAAGTTAGAGCTAGATTTTTCTATCGCACTTCCAGGTGTAGACCGTTTTCGCGCGAATGTGCATATGCAGCGAGGATCTGTTGAGATCGCTTTGCGCCGCATTCCCTTATTCCTGCCGTCTATCGAAGAGCTGGGGCTTCCGAATGCTGTACGTGATTTTGCCCTCAAGAAAGATGGGCTTGTCCTTGTCACGGGCCCAACCGGAATGGGAAAGACGACAACATTGGCAGCCATGATCGATCTGATCAATAATCAGAAGGCGAACTTGATCATTTGCATTGAGGATCCTATTGAGTATATTCACTACAACAAGAAATCTATCATTAAACAGCGCGAAGTCTTCAGCGATACACATTCTTTTTCTGAGGCCTTAAAACGCTGTTTGCGCCAAGATCCTGATGTTATTGTAGTTGGAGAAATGCGCGATCTCGAAACGATCTCGACGGCCTTAACAGCTGCTGAGACAGGACACCTTGTATTGGCAACGTTGCATACCCCTGACGCTCCCCAGACGATCGAACGCATCGTAGACGTTTTTCCTCCTCATCAGCAGGAGCAAGTGAAGATCCAGCTTTCTTCCTGTCTAGCAGGAGTCGTTTCGCAGAGACTTCTTCCGCGCAAAGATGGCACAGGAAGGATCCTGGCTTCTGAAGTCATGGTAGCAACGCCAGGGATCCGTCATTTGATCCGAGAGCAAGCCATCGAGCAGCTTCCAACAGCCATCCAGACAGGCCATCGCTATGGCATGAAGACCATGGATAAATCTCTTCAAGAGCTATATCAGGCCGGTATTATTTCCTACGAAGAAGCGGTTAATAACGCAAAGAATCCCGAAGAATTTCAGCGTCTCGTTCAGTAATGAAGGATGTTTATGAGTTATAAAGTGACATTGCTTCCAGGTGATGGTATTGGCCCAGAAGTTGCGTGGGCGATGCGTCGGTGTATTGATACCACAGGCGTCCGTATTGACTGGGAAGAGCAAGCGGTTGGAGAGCCTGCTATCAAGCAATACGGCACACCTCTTCCTCCGCAAGCCATTGAATCCGTTAGGCGTAACAAGGTTGCCATTAAAGGACCTATCGTTACTCCCGTCGGGACTGGGTTCCGCTCTGTCAATGTTCAGTTGCGGCAAGAGTTGGACCTTTTTGCTTGTGTTCGTCCCGCAAAATACTTTGAAGGATCCCAGGGTAAGGATAAAGCCTTGGACCTTGTTATTTTTCGGGAAAACACGGAAGATCTCTATATGGGAGTCGAGTTCGAGAAAGGGAGCCAGAATGCTTTGCATTTGATCCAAGAGATCAACAATTTGCAACCCAAGAAGATCCGTCAAGATTCCGCCATTTCGATCAAGCCAATTTCTATTTACGCGTCAGAGCGCATTATTCGTTTTGCATTTGATTATGCCGTTAAGCATGGGCGCAAGAAAGTGACCCTCGTACATAAAGCGAACATTATGAAGTTTACTGATGGGCTTTTTTTGCAGACAGGTCGCGCGATCGCGCAAGAATACGCAGGACGTGTTGCTTTTGAAGATGTGATCGTTGATAATATGACGATGCAGCTCGTGCAGAGAGCTTCTAACTTTGATGTTTTGGTCTTGCCTAATTTATACGGCGATATTATTTCGGATCTTTGCGCTGGCTTGGCTGGAGGGTTAGGCGTCGCCCCAGGCGCCAACATCGGGGATACTGTCGCCTTATTTGAACCTGTCCATGGTTCTGCTCCGAAATATACTGGAAAAAATAAGGTCAACCCGACAGCGACCATTCTCTCTGGAGCATTGATGCTTGATCATTTAGGGGAGACGGCTGCCGCTCAAAAACTTGAGCGCGCTGTGCGAGAAGTCATCAAGGAGGGCCGATTCGTCACCTATGACCTGAAGCCTAACCGTGATGATCCTTCAGCCGTCGGTACCCAAGAGATGGCGGACGCGATCTGCCAAAAGCTGAAATCATTTTGATCTCACTGAAACCCTGTTCCAAGAATTTGTTGCCCAATTTTTGATCCGTTTATGCAGTGTCATATCATAGATCTAGGGCTCATAGATTTCCTCTCTGCCTATCACATCCAACAGCAAACTGTTCGCAAGGTCCTTGATGAACGTATCCCTACTGTTATCCTTTGCGAGCACAGGCCTGTCTTTACCTTGGGTCGCTTAGCGCGGGAAGGTGGGTCGTTATTAGACCCGGGATCGATCCGTCAGCAAGGCATTGATATCCTGCGAACGGACCGAGGAGGGGATGTGACGTTCCACGGGCCTGGACAGTTGATCGCCTATCCTATTTTCTTTCTTAAAGAGCCTTTGCGCGACCTAAAAAGATTTCTTTATAAACTCGAGGATGTCGTTATTGATTTATTGAAATATTTTGGTATAGTGGCTAATAGACTTAACGGCTATACAGGCGTTTTTGTCAGAGAAAAAAAGATCGCCTCAATAGGGATCGGAGTTAAGAAGTGGGTTACGTATCACGGGATCGGTCTGAACGTCAGCACAGACTTGAGTCCTTTCTCTTTGGTCAAGCCGTGCGGCCTTGATGTGACCATGACCTCCATTGCTCGCGAGCTTAAGGCTGATGCTTCAATGGACTTGGTTAAGCAAGAGATCCTTGATCAGCTGGCTAAAAAGTTTGACCTGAAAATGATGGATATCTGCCATGACAAAAGAAATTAAAGTGCCTTTTCTGGGCGACGGTATCGACAAAGTGACCATTGCCGAATGGCATTACAAGCCAGAGGATGTTGTGTCTCAGGGAGAAGACTTTTTTGAGCTTGAGGCGGATAAAGCTTTGTTCAATGTGCCTTGTGAAAAAAAATGTATCTTAAGAACAATTTTAGTGCCAGCTGGCCAAGAAGCGTCCATTGGTCAGGCTGTCGCCATCGTTGAGGACCTGTGAGCAATCATCCAAGAGTTCTTTTGATGCATATTACGCGCACTTCGGGACATCACCGCGCGACAGTCGCGATCGAAAATGCGCTGAGGATCATTCGTCCTGATGTCGAAACGATGAACATTAACGGATTCGCCTATGTCTATCCTGTGCTGGAGAAGATCGCTAATGCTATCTACATGAATATTATCAAGCGGCGCCCCAAGATATGGGAATATCTTTATGATAACCCTCGCGTGATCAAAAAAACAGGGACCATAAAGAAAATCCTCAACAATTCTCGCCACGCCAGATTGGCAAAACTTTTCAAGAAGTTCAATCCCGAAGTCGTCATTTGTTCCCAGGCTTTTCCTTGCGGGATGGTCGGGGATTTTAAAAAACGCTATAAGTATCCCGTTAAATTGATCGGCGTCCTGACAGATTTCGCGCCACATCACTACTGGGTTCATGGGGAAGTTGATTATTATATCGTTCCGACCCAAGAGGCAGCTTATCGTCTTGTGCAAGAAGGTATCAGCAAAGAGCGTATTAAAGTTTATGGTATTCCCGCTGACCCTAAGTTCGCTTCTTCAGCAGATAAAGCGCGTGTCGCAGGATCTTTAGGGCTTGATCTAGATACTCCGGTCATCCTTGTGATGGGCGGAGGCCATGGCCTGGGGCCTATTAAGACGATCGTAAAAGCGTTGGCACAACTCAAGAATCCTTTTCAGCTTATCATTTTGACCGGCATTAACAAAAAGACATTGAAGATCATCAAGATGATAAAGTTTCCGCATGGACAAAAAGTTATGCCGTTATCATATGTTGATAATGTGCATGAGTTGATGGAGATAGCGAGTTTCGTGATCACTAAGCCAGGGGGCATGACAACTGCTGAATGTCTTGTTAAAGGATTGCCTATGGTCATTGTTAATCCTATTCCAGGACAGGAAGCACGCAATACCGAGCTATTGCTTAAGAAAGGCGTTGCCGTTCAAGTTAACGATCTTGCAGCGATCGGCGATAGCGTTCGCAGGCTTTTAGAATCGCCTGAAAGGCTTCATGACATGCGTCAATCTGCCAAGGCGCATGGCAAGCCGAATGCCGCTATTGACATCGCGAAACTTGCACTTGAATCATGATCCAGTATTATCTTTATAAGCTTGGACAGTTCCTCGTACAGAATCTTCCGCTGCGATTAAGTTATCAGGTCGCGGGTTTTCTTTCGGATATCCATTATTATCTTTCTGCGCGTGACAGGCGATGCGTTAAGAATAATTTGCGAGTCATTCTTCCGGCTCCGGTTGCTGATGATGAATTAGCGAGGCTTTCGCGGCAGGTTTTCAGGGATTTCGCGAAATATCTGATCGATTTTTTTTATGTTACAGGAAAAATTGACAAAGCGTATATCGAAAAGAACGTAGTGATTAAGAATTTAGAATACTTACCGCAAGTTCTCAAGAAGGGCAAGGGTGCTATAGTCTTAACGGCGCACGTCGGGAATTGGGAGCTGGGAGGATTTATCATCAGCCGTTTGGGATATCCTTTGATTGCGGTTGCCTTGCCGCACAAAGAGCGTTCTGTGAACAATCTTTTTAACGAGCAGCGTCAATCGCAAGGCCTGACCATTGTCCCAAACAACGTTGCGATCCGTGAATGTATTCGTGGCCTACGGGGTAACCGCCTGGTCGCTTTGCTGGGAGATAGGGATTTTAACGCCACTGGGGAGATCATGGACTTTTTTGGAAAGAAAACACGTATCCCTAAAGGACCAGCCGCGTTCGCTTTAAAGACAGGGGCCGCGATCATTCCAGCGTTCCTTACGCGTGAAGAAAATGATCATTTCACGTTAACGATCGAACCACCGATCTATCCCCCTGAAAGCCCAACAGAACAAACAGAAAAAGAAATTTTACGGGAATGTGTCAAGATCATTGAAGGCGCTATTCGCCGGAATCCCACACAATGGTATATGTTCCAGAAATTTTGGATCGACTAATATGAAAATATGCATCATCATCCCCGTCTTTAATGAATCGCGCGCGATCGGACGTATTGTCGAGCAGGTGAAAGGTCGCGGATGGGATGTGGTCGTTATTGACGATGGCTCAGTGGATCATTCGGGGGATATCGCTCGAGAGAAAGGCGCGGTAGTGATCACGCATCCCTGCAAACAGGGTAAAGGGCTTTCGCTTAGGGACGGATTTGCGCATGCTGTCGGACGTGGTTTTGATGGTGTGATCGCCATGGACGGAGATGGACAGCACGCGATCGAGGATGTTGACGTGTTCCTGCGTAAGGCTCAAGAATACCCGGATTCTGTGATCAGCGGAAACCGCATGTCTAATTGTCGCCGTATGCCTTGGTTACGTTTTCTCGTCAATCATTTTATGTCATGGACCATTTCATTGCTTTGCGGCCAGAAAGTCCCAGATTCTCAGTGTGGATTCCGCTACATCGGGATCGATGTTTTAAGATCCATGACGTTGCAGTCCGCAGAATTTGAGATCGAGACAGAGGTCCTCATTCAAGCCAGTCGTCATGGATTTAAGATCCACGCTGTTCCTATCCAAACGATCTACCGCGATGAATTAAGCAAGATCAATCCTTTCCGCGACACGCTTCGTTTTCTGCGCTACATCATTAAGGAGTTGTTGGCCTCTGGGCCTAAGCGATAGGTCTTGAAATCTATGGAAAATAGGATCTTTACTTATACCCTGATCGTTTCACTTCTTATTCATATTGGCGTTCTGTGGAACATGTCATATGCGCAGATGCGGCTTAAGGCGAAGACCGTCAAGATGATCGAGGTTGTTTATCCTGGGATCAAGTTAGAAAAAAAGATTCCGGACACTACGCCTGCACCTGTGAAGGGGATGAAGGTCGATCTTTTGCAGGCAGCTAAGGCTTCTTTGCAGGAGCAAAAGAGTATTTCATCTTTTATGAAAGACATGTCTAAACTGTCTGATGATTTTCTGCATCAAGGACAAAAAGCCAAGGTCGTTAACCAGAAACCTCAAAAAAGAAAAGTAAGCGTCCCTGCCGTAGAGGCCCAGCAGATCAACAATCCCGTTTACATTAACTATTATCAAATTGTCCGCAGCCGTATTCGGGACCGTGCATATGCCAATTATGAAAGATTTGAGTCAGGAGAAGTATATCTGACCTTTATGCTTGATTCGCAAGGCTCGCTTAAGCGGATCAAGATCATCGAAGAGAGAACCCGCGCTAATCAGTATTTGCGGCAGATCAGTATGCGCAGCATTGAAGAATCAAATCCATTCCCTCCATTTCCATCGGACCTGCAGTATCCGGAATTATCTTTTAATGTTATCATTTCTTACGAGGTCGAGTAAGTTTTGGCGGTTTTGTTGACATAATATATAAGCGATGTTATTCTACATGCTATGGATCAGACGAATGTTTTTGCGCAAGAAAACTCTCAGCCCCCAACATTAGATTTTTTTGGGTATATCGCCAGTTTAGCCTTTCAGGCTATGGTTTTCTTAGGAGAGATCGAAAATCCCCTCAGCGGAAAGAAAGAAAAGAACCTGGAGCAGGCGAAACTGCTGATCGATACCCTCATTTTGCTACGAGATAAGACCAAGGGCAATGTTTCACAGGCAGAAGAAGGGCTCTTGGACTCTTCTATCTATGAGTTACAACTGAAATATGTTAAAGATGTTCCAGAAAAGACGTAAGGAGTAATGAACGAAGAATTTCTTGATGCGCTTGCTTGTCCTGGCTGTCAGGATCAGTTGACGATGAGAGAGGATAAGCTACAGTGCAACAAGTGCCAGAAAGAATATAGCTTTAATCAAGATATTGTGGCGTTAATGCCTAGTCAGAAAATTAGCAAACAAAAGGATGGTTTTTATGAAAAAGATACTTGTGATCCACGGACCTAATCTTGATCTTCTGGGGATGCGTGAGACAAATGTTTATGGAAAAATGACATTAGATGAGATCAATCGAATGCTTCAGGAATTTGCTAAGGAAAATAAGGTAAGCCTCGAGATCGTTCAGACGAATCATGAGGGGGAGATCGTTGATACTATTGGCAAAGCTCCTGCTCAGGGTTTTGAGGCTGTGCTCATTAATCCTGCCGCGTATACTCACACAAGCGTGGCTATTCGCGATGCGATTGCCGCCATTAACCTTCCAGCTGTTGAGATCCATCTGTCGAATATCTATTCCAGAGAGGAATTCCGTCAAACATCGCTTATTTCAGCAGTGTGCAGAGGGCAGATCTGCGGATTCGGTCCCTATAGCTATGTTTTAGGCCTCCAAGCAATATTAGAGTCTATTAAGAATTGAACGCTTCCCTCCAGAAATTAAGGCTTTCTTTCGCCAAATATTCAATTGACGCTTTTCTTGTCACAGACGATGTGAATATCAGGTATCTAACAGGCTATCCCTGTCAGGAGTCGTGGCTTTTGATCTTGCCTCGACATGTCTATTATCTGACGGACAGCCGCTACAGCCTGGATGCCAGGCGTCATTTTGGCCGCATCAATGTGGTTGAATGTAAAAAGAGCGCTTTTGATTCTGTGGCAGATCTGGTATCCAAGAGGAAAGTGCATTCTTTGGGTTTCGATGAACGCCATCTTGTTGTTGTCTCGTTTCGCAGGCTCAAGAAGGCCTTGACCCGTAAAGTTAGGTTGATCGGTACGCAAGGGCTTATTGAAAATATCAGGGCTGTTAAGCGGGAGAATGAGGTCGCCGCGATCAGAAAAGCCCTTTGTTTTCATAATGAATGCTATCAATATCTTAAAACGATCATTCGCCCGGGTCAAGCAGAACACCAGATCCTAGAAAAGCTTGAGCGTTTTGTCCTCAGGCACCAGCAGATCTTTTCTTTTCCACCCATCATAGCTTCAGGTCCGAATTCTTGTCTTCCGCACGCACGTATTTCGGATCGAAAGATCAAAAAGAATGACCTTGTTCTCGTCGATATGGGGATAGAGGTCAATGGCTATAAGTCTGACTTGACACGTATGTTCTTTTTGGGTAAAATACCGCATCTTGTGAGGGAAGTTTGCGAAGCTGTCGCTCAGGCGCAGCGTTTAGCGATCGCCCAGATCAAGCCAGGGGTTCTCGCCAAGGATGTAGACAGTTGTGCGCGAAACTTCCTGAAGGAAAAGAAGTTAGGTGCGTATTTTAGCCATTCTCTTGGGCACGGTATAGGGTTGGAAGTGCATGAAAAGCCGGGATTGTCTCCTCGCAGCCCTTCCGTTTTAGAAAAAGGAATGGTGTTGACCGTTGAACCCGGAGTATATATCCCAGGTCGATTTGGTGTCCGTATCGAAGACATGGTCCTTGTGACTTCTCAGGGAGCCAAGGTTTTAAGTGGTTTAATATAAATATAAATATTTAAAGAAATAATAAAATGGCAATCACGATCAACGAAATCACCGCAGGTTTAGGCCTTCGCGTTGATGGCAATATTTATGTTGTTAATGAGTATAGTCATGTAAAGCCTGGAAAAGGTAGCGCTTTTGTTCGCGTGCGTCTTCGTAACCTGAAAACCAATCTTGTTATCGAGCGGACATTTAAAAGTTCTGAACGATTGGATGAAGTTTTCCTGGAAGAACGCTATTTTCAATATCTTTATAAGTCAGGCACTGATTTGCATTTCATGGACCAAACAACCTATGAAGAAGTCGCTGTTACACAGGATCTTATCGGTAACGATATTAAATATCTTCAGGATAATCTTGTTGTGAAGGGTCTTTTGTATGAAGGGCGCATCCAGAAGGTCGAGCTCCCTAATTTTATTGAGGCGCAAGTAGTTGAAACCGAACCAGGCCTCAAAGGAGATTCAGCCCGCTCAGGAACAAAGCCAGCGAAGATCGACTCGGGCGCTGATGTTCAAGTGCCTTTATTTGTTGAGTCAGGGGAATGGATCAAGGTTGACACAAGAAACGGTGTTTATGTCGAGAGGATACGAAAATGAATTTGAAAGAGATCAAAGAAATCGTCACTCTGATGAATGAGAATGACCTCATGGAAGTCGAGGTCGAACGGGAAGGGTCAAAACTGAAGATCAAAAAAGGTCCTTTAGGGGCCCCTGTTGTTATGTCTTCACCCGCGGTAGAATATCGTCCTTCCGTAGCAGCCCCTGTCCCGGCGTCAAATCAGACCCCAGAAGTTGTGAGGCCAGAAGCCCCTTCAGGAAAAGGCCTTAAAGAGATCAAAGCTCCTATGGTCGGGACGTTTTATCGCGCCCCATCGCCGGACGCTCCGTCTTTTGTGGATGTTGGGCAGGTCATTGAAGTCGGCCAGGTTGTGTGTATCCTTGAAGCCATGAAGCTTATGAACGAGATCAAGTCTGATGTTCGCGGAAAAGTCGTTGATATTAAAGTCGACAATGCTGAGCCTGTTGAATTTGGCACAGTGTTGTTCGTGATCGAGCCGGTCTAATCATATGTTCTCAAAGATCCTTATAGCTAACCGAGGGGAGATCGCTCTTCGCATCATACGCGCATGTAAAGAGCTTGGCATTGCTACGGTCGCTGTCTATTCCGAAGCTGATCGTACTTCACTTCATGTGCAGTTCGCTGATGAGGCTGTGTGTATCGGTCGCGCGGCCAGCAAAGAAAGCTATCTTAATATTCCCGCCATTATTTCAGCAGCTGAGATCACTAATGTCGAGGCCATTCATCCTGGGTATGGCTTTTTAGCTGAAAATCCTCATTTTGCGGAGATCTGCGAATCATGCCATATCGCTTTTATCGGGCCTACGCCTGAGGCGATGCGCTCCATGGGAGATAAAGTGACCGCAAGAACCGTGATGGTCAAGGCTGGCCTTCCAGTCACGCCAGGCGGTGAGTCGATCATTAAGAGTAAAGATGAAGCCCTGAAACTCGCGAAAAAGATCAAATATCCTGTGATTATTAAGGCAACAGCGGGCGGTGGGGGCAAAGGTATGCGGGTCTGTCATAATGATGTGACCTTGGTTAGCTCTCTGACTATGGCCCAGCGAGAAGCGGAAGCAAGCTTTGGGAACCCTGATGTTTATATCGAGAAATATATTACCAATCCGCGTCATATTGAGATCCAGATCCTAGCCGATCATCATGGCAATATTATTCATCTTGGTGAGAGGGATTGCAGTATTCAGAGGCGTCATCAAAAACTTTTGGAGGAGGCTCCTTCGCCTGCGCTAAGCGCCTCATTACGTAAGAAAATGGGAGAGCTCGCGGTCCGTGGGGCTAAAGCAGTAAACTATCGCGGTGCTGGAACCATAGAGTTTTTGCTTGACGGAGATGGGTCCTTTTATTTTATGGAAATGAACACCCGTGTTCAAGTCGAGCATCCTGTGACCGAGATGATCACAGGTGTTGACATTGTTAAAGAACAAATTCGCGTTGCCTCAGGCGAAAAGCTTAAGATCAAGCAGGAGGACGTTAAGATCCAGGGAGCAGCTATTGAATGCCGCATCAACGCGGAAGACCCTGCCAATAATTTTATGCCTTGCCCTGGGAAGGTTGAAGAACTGAATCTTCCTGGAGGCCCAGGCGTTAGAGTGGACACGCATATTTATCAGAATTATGTGATCAGCCCATTCTATGATTCAATGGTCGCCAAGCTTATTGTGCATGCCAAAACCCGAACAGAAGCCATTAAGATCATGATGCGCGCGCTTGATGAGTTTTATGTTGCGCCTATCAAGACAACTATCAACTTTCATAAGCAAATACTTCAGCATCCGTTATTCCTGGAAGGCAATGTCAACACTCACTTTCTTGAGCATTTAATAAAGCCAGACCACGAAATTCCAAAATAATCCTATCTAATAAGGAGACATCCTGATGCGCGAAGAGCAAAAAATCGATTACGGGTCCATCCATATTCATAAAAGAGCTCTGGCCGATATCGTAGCATCTGTCGTGCAAGAAACAGAAGGCATGTCTTTGGCGGCGGATCATCTAGGCCAGCGATTCCTTAAGTTGTTCGCCCCTCAAAAGAATTTTGCGATCGATGTTAAGATCGATCGTGATAACGAGGTTAGCGTTGAGGCGAGAGTGTGCGCCCGCTTAGGCATCAATATTCCAGAAGCATCACGTTATTTGCAAGAAGCCATTCGTGATACCGTTGAAAGGATGACGGATATTCAACTCAAAGACATCCATATTAATATTCAAGGCATCAAAGGAGGGATCGAGCAATGAGAGTCCTAACACATATCGCGATGTTCTTTTATTTAGCCATCATTACATTTGTTGCGGCGGTGGCTGTTTCATTTGCGGTTCATCGCATTAAGTTCGAAGAATTGACTTATTTTTTGAATATTGCCTACCAGAGTAGGAATATTTGTATCGCGATCATTATTGTCAGCGTGACAGCTGTTCTTGTTGGTTTTTTGTTTTCTCGTATTATTTTAGGGGTGCAACAAAAAGAGCGTACTATTGCTTTTGAAAATCCGTCAGGACGTGTCACGATCTCGCTGGTGGCACTGGAAGATATGATCAAAAGAACTGTCTTGCGGGTTTCAGAGGTCAAAGAGGTAAGATCATCCGTGAGAGCGACTAAAAAAGGCATTGACGTGACATGTCGGCTTGTTCTTAAGGCAGAAAGCAATATTCCTGACATGACATCACGCATCCAAGACTTGGTAAAAAGCCGCATTCAAGAGATCCTTGGCCTCGAAGAAAATGTGATCGTCAGGATCCATATCACCAAGATCATGACGCAATCTGAAAAAGATTCTTCTGGCTCTGAATCTGACCGAAAGGATTTTTCTGATATGAGCGTTCCATTCAAAGGATACCGCAAATAACATCACAGGAGCATTGATATGCGAAAGATTGGTATCCTAACCGGTGGAGCAGATTGTCCTGGGCTCAATTCTGTGATCCGTGCTGTTGTGCGTAAAGGTATTCAAGAAGGTTATGTCGTCACTGGCATCAAGAATGGATGGCTTGGACTGATCGACAATGATATGAAGGTCATTGATCCCAAGGCAATTTCTGGTATTCTTGATCGTGGTGGAACGATTTTGGGGACAAGTCGTATCAATCCTTTGGACGATCCCGAGCAGATACGAAAGATTGCTGAGAATTATAAGCGTAGCGGCATTGATGCCATGATCGTCATTGGGGGAGAAGAAACACTGCGCGTTGCGCTAGAGTTTTATAAAAAGAAGATCATGAAAGTGATCGGTGTGCCAAAGTCGATTGACAACTCATTATCAGGTACGGATTACGCTTTTGGTTTTGACACCGCGGTCAACATAGCCACGGAGTGCATCGACCGTTTGCATACGACCGCTGAAAGTCATCATCGAATCATGGTCATTGAGGTTATGGGAAGACATACAGGCTGGGTTGCCTTGGAATCAGGGATTGCTGGCGGAGCGGATATTATCTTGGTCCCAGAAATACCTATTGGAATTCAAGAGGTGTGCGATGCGATCCATAGTCGGCATAAAAGAGGCAAGACATTTACGATCATTGTTGTAGCCGAAGGGGTTCACTGTAAGGATCATCCAGAATTCCGCGAGAAAGTCGATTGTGGGCATAGTTTTGGCGGGATCGGGGAGATGATCGCTCAGGCGATAGAACAAAAAACAGGCTATGAAACTCGTGTGAGCGTTTTAGGATATATTCAGCGGGGAGGGACGCCCTCCGCGTATGATCGCCTGATCGGTACTCGTTTTGGCGTTGGCGCTGTTGAGCTTATCAAGGAGGAGCGCTTTGGCTACATGGTCAGCCTTCACAACAATATGATCCAATCTGTCCCTATCGCGGCAGCTATCGAAAAACGTAAAACGATCGACATGGGCATGTACGAAATGGCCCGTGTTTTTTTTGCGGAATAAGGTAAGGGTATGCAAGACAATATTCAGCGGATCTTCAATGAATCAATAGAGGTAAAACGCCAAACGTTAGCGTGTAATAGTTTGCAGATCGAGCACGCGGCCAAGGCCATGATCCAGTCGTTGGAAAAGGGAGGCAAGATCCTTTTGTTTGGCAATGGTGGTTCAGCGGCAGATAGTCAGCATGTTGCCGCGGAATTCATCGGTCGATTCCAGAGAGAGCGCAGATCTTTAGCCGCGATCGCGCTTTCCACGGATACGTCGATCATTACAGCGCTTGGTAATGATTATTCATTCGATATTATTTTCTCTAGGCAGATCGAAGGCCTCGGTCGATCCGAGGACATTGCGGTGGGGTTGTCGACCAGCGGGAATTCCAAGAATGTTGTTGAGGGGATCAAAGCCGCGAAAAAGATCGGAATGAAGACGATCTCTTTGACCGGCAACGATGGGGGCCAGGTCGCTAAGCTGACGGATATCAGCTTGATCGTTCCCTCCCGGAATACCGCGCGTGTGCAAGAAGCACACAGTTGTTTAGCGCACATCCTTTGCGAGCTAATCGAGGACTATTTTCAGGCATCATGAAAACAGAATATAAGATCGTATCGCTTGCTGTGCTTAAAAAGAAGATCGTCGTTTCGCGCAAAGCGGGCAAGAAGATCGTCTTTACGAATGGGTGCTTTGATCTCATGCATCTTGGGCATGTTAGCTATTTAGAGAAGATTAAATCAAAAGATAACATTTTGGTCGTTGGGCTTAATAGCGACCGATCCGTCCGCCGTATCAAATCCGCGGGACGCCCTATCCAGCCCCAGAAAGCGCGGGCTCGTGTTTTAGCCGCTTTGGCCTGCGTGGATTATGTGACGATATTTTCTGATCCTACTCCTTATCAGGTTATCCAAGCCGTGCAGCCAGATATCTTGGTAAAAGGTGCGGATTGGAAAAACAAAACCGTTGTCGGGGAGGATATTGTGAAGGCACGCGGTGGCCGTGTACAGCTTGTAAGATATATCCCTGGCTTTTCGACAACGAACATTATTAATAAGATCCGAACGCAATGCGCCTTGTAGCCGAAAAGAAAGTTTTACGTGTTTTAGATGCGAATTTTAATCGAGCGAAAGAAGGGTTAAGGGTCTGCGAAGATATTACACGGTTTGTCCTGGACGATCCCTGTTTAGCGCGACAATATAAAACGTTGCGGCATGCTTTGTCAGGTGTAGGTTCTTTAGCATTTAAACATTGTTTGGTTGCTGTACGTGATAGCCGTCATGATGTTGGGCGGACCATCACAACAAAGCCGGAGCTCACGCGCAAGACCGTGAAGGACATTTTTTGGGCGAATTCACAGCGCGTGAAGGAATCGGTGCGGGTCCTTGAGGAGTTTTTGAAGTTGGCGGATCGGAAGAGTTCCGCTTCTTGTAAAGAAATACGTTATCGAATTTACTCGTTAGAACAAAAGATTTTGGGAAGAAATTTATAATATTGCGAGGGTAATTCAGCGGTAGAATGTCAGCTTCCCAAGCTGAACGTCGCGGGTTCAACTCCCGTCCCTCGCTCGTATTTATTACTATGGTCATAATAATGAGATCTTTTCTTGCTGGGATCGTTGTAGCAAGTTTTATACTTTCTGGTTGCGCAACGCCTCATGAAGCTATGCGCACTGAGGCGTTTAAGCGGCCAGCGGGCATTTATCATAAGGTCAAGCCGAAAGAAACCTTATGGCGTATCTCCCAGGCGTATGGCATTAGCGTCGAGGAGATAGTAAGAGCCAATAGCATTCCAGATGCCGCGCATATTCAGCAGAATCAGCTCATCTTTATTCCCCAGGCAACTACTGAAAGATCCGTCGTTTCTCGTGAAGAAGCTTTTAGTGACGATGATTTTAAATGGCCGATCCGCGGGAAGGTCGTCTCTTTTTTTGGGGATCCAAAATCAAGATTTGGCGTGAACAATGGGATCGATATCAAGTCTGAGCCTGATCAGCAGGTGTTCCCTTCCAGAGGAGGGGAGGTTGTTTTCGCGGACCATTTGATCGGGTATGGCCCGACACTGATCGTTAGTCACGGAGATGGTTATCAAACCGTTTATGCGGATAACGCCAAACTGTTGGTTTCCGTTGGTGAACATGTGACGTCACAGACAGCTATAGCGCTTGCTTCGGGCCATAGCAGTTTGGCGTCCTTACATTTTGAGATCCGAAAGGATTCTATAGCGAAGAATCCATTGTATTTTTTGCCATAAAAGGTCAAGGGTATGGATATTGATAAGAATTTTTTTGGGCGACAGGAAGTCTTAGGCCTTCTAAAAAAACGCGTCTTGGACCTCAAGGACGGCTATCGTCAGAACGTTGCCTTCATCGGCCCGGAGCATATCGGCAAGACGTCCTTGCTTCAGAAATTTATTCACGATCTTGATGACAAGGATTTGATCGTTGTTTATGTTAATTTCAAGGGAAAAGATTTTCCGTATCTGGCTACCAATTTTATAACAAGCCTTCTGTACAATTTCGCGAAAAGCGAGAACCTTGCGCTGCATCATGACCTAGCTTTATTGTTAGAGACCACGCAACATCGCCTGCCCCAAACCTTTGCCGCCATCAAGCAGGTCCAGGCTCTCAGCGAGAAAAAACGTTTTGTTGAGGCTTATGAGCATTTGGTGTCGCTGCCGGAGATCTTCACGCTTGAAACGAGCAAGTTCTGCGTTATTCTTTTTGATGAATTCCATTATTTGGATCATTTGGATATTGATGAAGCTTTTCAGGAGCTTGGCAAGAGGATCATGACCCAAAAACGATGCCTTTATTTCATGGCAAGCTCCTTACAGGAAGTTGCGCGCAAGATCCTCACTGAAAAATTGTCGCTTTTGTTTGGTCATTTTGAGATCGTCGACGTTGAACCATTCTCCATGAAGACCAGCAAGGAGTTTATGGAGAGTCATTTAAAGGATTTTCAGATCAAAGATCAGCTAAAAAATTTCTTAGTTGATTTTACCGGTGGGCATCCGCTGTACCTTAACATTTTGATCTCTCAGCTAAACCAGTTGTGCCAGCTTCACCGCCAAGCCGAGATCTTTTTGCCGTTTTTGTCCTACGCTGTAGAGAACACGATCTTTAACCGCTGGGGTGTCTTGAGCCGTCATTTTGAGATCCTAGTCGAAAGCTTGTCCTGGCCGAAAGACGATGAAGCAACGCTGCGCTTGTTGATCGCCTTGGCAGAGCAAAAGAACAGCCTTGATGAGATCGTTTGCGTTCACGAACGCAGAAAAAAGATTATCATCAAGCAAAAGTTGTCACATCTGATCGAGTTAGGGCTCGTTGAGCGCAGCGGAAGATTTTATTATTTAAAAGACAAATTGTTCCGTTATTGGATCAAGTACATCCTCAAGCGTCGCTTAAATTTTGTCGGCTTTGATCCCCAGCAAGAGAGGATCTTGTTCCGTGAAGAATTTGCGCATAACGTTAATGCCTTTCATTTGGCATCACAAAAGGATCTCTCAGTGCGCGTGATCGAGCTGCTCAGCTGTTTTAATGACGAAACGTTCCATGTGCATGGCCGTCGCTATCGTCTGTCGTCTTTTGAGAAGTTTAAATCGACAAGGATGGCCATGTCGCCGACAGCAGAAATGGATGTCATCAAGGCCTATGCTCCTGATGGGCCATGGATCGTGATGCTGCATGACAAAGACCTGTCGGAGAACGATATGAACGCCTTGCTTGATGAGATCAAAAAGGTCGAGGGGAAGCCGCGTAAACAGGTCATTATCTCTTTAAGGGATCTCGGGAATCCTTTACGTTTGCGAGCGCTTCAGGAACGCATGTGGATCTGGGATGAAAAGGAGCTTAATTTCTTGTTGAACATGTACAATAAACCATACATCGCGCTATGAGGATCGGGGTTATTTCAGACACGCATTCACGTCCGATCCCTACTTCTGCGGTCGCGGACCTTAAGAAGATGGATTTTATTATCCATGCCGGTGATATCTGCTGCGAAGAATCTTTGCGCCAGCTCCAGAAAATTAACGAGATCAAAGCTGTGCATGGTAATATGGATGATGGGAAGCTTCGTGGACAGCTTGCGCGTACGCAGTTGATCCGTTGTGGAGCTTTCACGATCGGAGTTTTCCACGGAGAAGGGCATCCGGACCGTTTGTTAGCTTGTGTTCAAAAAGAATTCAAGGACCAGAAGGTTGATGCTGTTGTTTTTGGCCATTCGCATCATCCTTTTAATGAAAAGATCGGGAGCGTTCTTTTTTTTAATCCTGGGAGCATTACCGATACGGTGTTTGCGCCGTACCGCTCATACGGCATTTTGGATATTACCGATAAGATCACAGCCACGATCGTGAGGATCGATGAACAATAAACGTCTTTGGGCTCCATGGCGCAGCGCGTATGTCACGGCGATCGATCAAAAAAAGAAGGGATGCGTTTTTTGTCGTATCCACTCTGAACAAAAGGATAAGAAGAACCTTATCTTCAAGCGCAGCCAACATTGCTTCGCTGTCTTAAATATTTTTCCATACAACAATGGACATGCGATGGTGATCCCGTACCGCCATGTTGGAGAATTAAGAAAACTTACGAAATTTGAAAAGCAAGATCTTTTAGACACGCTAGAATACGCTCAGGCTCTTTTGGATAAGGTTTTAAAGCCCCAAGGGTATAATATTGGGATCAATGTTGGTCGTTTAGCTGGAGCAGGATTTCCGAACCATTTTCACATTCACATTGTTCCTCGGTGGAAAGGGGATGTTAATTTTATGCCCGTCACTGCGGGCACTAAGGTTATTTCGCAATCAATGACCGTTGTCTTTAAGGAGCTATGTCGTGAGGACCAGAGAAGAAATCGAAAAGCTTGAGGATGTTGTTTTAGCCCCTTATGCGATGCACAGCAAGGATTCGGCTGGCCGTTTTTTTGCAGAGCCGGGCCATCCGACCCGCACATGCTACCAGAGGGACCGTGACCGCATCGTTCATTTGCGCGCTTTTCGTAACCTCGAATACAAAACTCAAGTTTTCCCGATCTTCGAAGGGGACTATTATCGTACACGACTTACGCATACGATCGAGGTGGCTCAGATCGCTCGCACGATCGGCCGCAGCTTGATGCTCAATGAGGACCTGATCGAGGCGATCGCCTTAGCGCATGATCTTGGCCATCCTCCTTTTGGACACGCTGGAGAAAAGGCGCTGGATGAGATCATGAGTGGGAATAAGATTGATGAATTCTTGCGTTTTATCTCTCAGGCCAAAACAAGCAAGGGGTTTAATCATAACAAGAGAAGCTTTGAGATCGTTACTAAGGAAAAACGCTATCCGGCCTTTGATGGGTTGAATCTAACACGGGAAGTGCTTGTTGGCATTCTCAAGCATAAAACGACCTATGACGCACCATCACTAGGCGATCAGTCGCTCAATGAATTCCCGACCTTGGAAGCGCAGATCGTCAACGTTGCCGATGAGCTAGCATATCTCAATCATGATATTGATGATGGGTTGGCTTCCGGATATATTCGTAAAGAGGATCTTAGCGCGAGCGCCTTATGGTCAAGGACGATCGCTGGCCTTCAGCCGTCGACACCGATTGGCAATGAAGCCTTAGAGCGGAATTTGATCGTCAAGACCTTGATCGATATTCAAGTTAAGGACCTTCTTGAGACTTCTGATAAGGAGATCACGCAGCATCATTTCGGTTCCGTTAATGATGTTAAAAAGACCAGCGATTTCTCGATAAAGTTCAGCGCTGTGATGGCGCAGGAGCGCGATGAACTCCAGCAGATCCTAAATAAAAAGCTGTATCATCACTACCTGGTTGAGCGCATGACCACAAAGGCCAAGCGTGTGATCCACCGGCTGTTCGATATCTACAGTAGCAACCCTCGTCAGCTCCCGTATGACATTTATGATCCAGATAAAAAATATTCTAAAGAAACAGAAAAAGAGATTATCTGTGATTTCATCGCTGACATGACGGATCGTGTGGCTTTGGAAGAATATCAAAAACTTTCGTAAAACTTATGAGCCCTCATAGAATCAAATATAATATTTCTTCAAAAGAAAAATACAAGCGTGTCATCGCTGCGGTCCACATGGTCTACCGCTTGGTCAACTCCACATATAGCACCAAGGAGCTTTTGATCCGTCTCACGCGCATTATCTGCCAGCTGGTGGGCGCTAGTTCGTCGTGTGTTCACGTCTTAGATGACAGGGGAAAACATTTAAAGTTGATCGCTGTTTTTAACGGCAAGATCAATATTCTTTATGAGCGCAAAGCCGATCTGGCCAAGGCAACCAAGGACGAGCGCAGCGTGGTCAAGGGCGCGACCATTATTCGCGAGAGATTTATCGGCCTACCTCTTGTCAGCGAGGAGAACATCGGTGCCATTTTTATGAGGCGTAAGCCGGCACAGAAACCATTCGAGGATTTTGACAGGGAAGTGTTAACTGTTCTTGCGGAAGAGGTCGTTATCGCTGTGCGTAATTTGCAATTGCAAGAGCTCCAGCAGAAGGTCATTCTTGATAGTATTCGATCTATGGGAAAGTTTTTCGCGAAGCAAGGCGTGAAAGAATTTTGTCAGCACGCGCCGGCATATTACAAGATCGTGCAATCTCTGGCTCAAGAAATGGGAATGAACGAAAAAGATATTGCGGCCCTAGAATATGCGAGCATCTTGCATGATGCTGGCTCCATTGACATTCCGCATCATATTTTACGCAAGCAAGGGCGATTGACACCTGCTGAATTCAGAGAGATCCGTCGGCATCCTGAGAAAAGTGTTGAATTGATCAAGCCTGTTGCGTTCTTAAAGCCTGTCCTTCCGATTATTTTGTATCATCATGAACGTTACGATGGCAAAGGTTATCCATCGGGGCTTTGCGCGGAGGAGATCCCTTTGGGTGCGCGCGTGATGGCTGTGGTTGATGCCGCAGAAGCTATGATGGTCCAGCGGCCTTACAAGCGAAAAGTCTCATTGCCGCGCATGAGGCAAGAGATCCTGAAAAAGAGCGGGACGCAGTTCGACCCGAAGGTCGTTAAGGTATTTTGTGAGCTGTGTTCTCAAACAAAATTTAGAAAATACTTGAGCATGATAGGCTCATAACCTTATAATACATTTATGGATATTAATTATAAACAAGATCAATTTGAATTGTTTTCGAATGCCGATCGAAAATCATCATCCGAATCGGCTGTATCGCGTTTTATCTTGTCGAATGTGACATTGAGCGCGGAAAATATTATTGTCTTGACTGTTTTTATCTTTCTCGCTATTATCGTATCTTTCTCTGTCGGTGTTGAGAAAGGAAAACGTGTTGCTTCTGCTCAGCCTGTGGCAGTCGCGCGCAAGATCGCAGTTCAACCAGTCGTAGCTGATCAGCCGGTAGAAAAAAGGAAAGCGATCCAGCCTCAGATACCAGCGGCTTCCGTTGCTGACGTTCGGGAAACAGCTAGTGCTCCTGAAGACAAAATGCCTCAAGCTCTAGTCGAGGCTCCGCAAAACTTTTATACGATACAGCTTGCGTCGTTTGTATCTAAGAAGTACGCGGAAAAAGAAGCCGCCGCCTTAGAGAAAAAAGGATATGAAACATTCGTTGTTTCTAAGGGCAAGCATATCATTGTCTGTGTTGGCCGCTTTGTCGATTCTCAGGCCGCTAAAACTTTTTTAGGGAAGCTCAAAGATAAATACAAAGATTGTTTAGTAAGGAGATTATAACATGTCCATTCATCCATCATTAAAGATCGACACAGCTGGCGCTCAACAGAAAACAGTTCTTTCGCGTATTCAGCGCATTAAGGGCTTGATGAAAAAAGGCAAATGGCAAGATAATCAATCTGTAACAGGTTTGCCCAAGACCAAGATCCTGAAGATCAAGACCAAGAAAACAAAGGCCGCCAAAGCTGAAACACCTGCCGCAGCTGCAGGGGCTGAGTCGAAAGCAAAGTAGTTTTTAGATCATTTCTTGTAAGCCCTCGTTCGGGAATAGCTATCGCCTCATGGACATTTATCACCTATTAGCGATCCCATTTATCTTATTCTTTTCTGTTATCCTGCATGAATGTGCGCATGGTTGGGTTGCATACCGCTTAGGAGATTCCACAGCTAAACTTGCGGGGCGATTAACGCTCAATCCCTTGCCGCACATCGATCCGATCGGGACTATTGTTGTGCCGGCTCTTCTTCTTTTTATGAGGTCACCGATCGTTTTGGGGTGGGCTAAACCTGTCCCGGTTAATTTTATGGCGCTAAGAAATCCCAAGCAAGACATGATATGGGTGGGCCTGTCCGGGCCTCTGGTTAATCTGGCCTTAGCCGCAGTTGCGGCCTTGTTATTGCGCCTTCCTTTTTCTAGCAACATGAACTATGTTCTACAAACGGGCGTTGTGATCAATTTGGTTTTAGCTGTTTTTAATTTGCTACCCATCCCGCCGTTGGATGGATCACGTTTTGTCATGGGGATCCTGCCTTACTCTTTAGCGCGTTCTTACGCGCAAATAGAGAGGTATGGCATGATCATCATTTTTTTGTTATTATATTTTCGCATCCTTGATTATATTCTTTGGCCTGTGGTGCGCCTGCTAGGGCGCCTACTTGGTGTTTCATAGAAAGTGATCATATGAAAAAGATCAGCGTTGCTTTAAAAGAAAGAAGTTATCCGATCGTTGTCGGTTCAGGCGCTTTGTCCATGCTGGGACGCATGGCCAAGGACGCCCGCATAGGATCCGACGCGATCGTTATCAGTAATCCAGTGGTGCGTGGGCTTTATGGCTCACGGCTTAAGAGGGTATTGGCGTCCAGCAGTATCAGTGCGACTTTCTTGGATGTGGCGGATACGGAAAAAAGCAAATCCCAAAAGACAGCGTTTGAGCTGATCGCCAAGATCGCCAAATTTGATGTCGGGCGCAAGGTATTCATTGTTGCCTTGGGCGGTGGCGTGGTCGGTGATGTTGCTGGTTTTGTCGCGGCGATCTACAAGCGTGGCGTTGCGCTCGTCCAGGTCCCAACAACGTTTTTAGCCCAGATTGATTCCGCGATCGGTGGAAAAACAGCTATCGATCTGCCTGCCGGCAAGAATCTGGTCGGCGCGTTCTATCAGCCACGTTTTGTGCTCAGCGATATTATGACCTTAGGGTCATTGAGCGATCGCCAGTTGCGCAATGGTTTGGCAGAGGCGATCAAGTATGGCGCGATCTGTGATTGTTCTTTGTTGCGGTTCATCGAGAAAAATCTTTTTAGGATCTTATCGCGTGATGCGCAGGCCTTGGAATACGTCGTGGCGCGTTGCAGCGCGATCAAAGCACGTATTGTCGTTAAAGATGAGAGAGAAGTCCTTGGCGTGCGAACGATATTGAATTTCGGCCATACCCTAGGGCATGGTATTGAGACGGCTTGTCGATACGGACGCTATCAGCACGGTGAAGCGGTCGCTTTAGGTATGCGCATGGCGGCTTATTTATCGGTGCAAAGAGGATTACTTTCAGAAAGCGACCACCAACAGCTTGAACGACTTTTGACAGCCGCTGGATTACCATCGGTCATAAAAGGTGTCAGCGCGCGCGCTATCATGAACGCCGCGGCACATGATAAAAAGAATATCTCAAAAAAGAACCGATTTGTTCTGCTGCAGGGATTGGGCAGGGCCACGGTGCGCGAGGGGATCCCTTGCGCTCTTATTGAACGCGCGATCCGTCAGGTAAGCGCCTAGAATTTTTCCCGCCTCAGGATCACAACATCTCCATCATAAAAAACTTTCACGTGATCGCTATAGATCCCCAAGATCTTTTTATTGTCGATCCTATCGCCTTCCTTGAGGATGCGGTTGTTGATCAAAGCAACATAGCCTTCACCCATTTGTACGATCCCGTTAAGCGTTAAGCCAGCGACTTGGTTCTTGGGGTCTGGATCTTTAGCTATGATCTTTGGTACGGAAAGAGGACCAACAGAGGATGTTGGAGGCGTGAATGAAGCGGTTGTTATGTCCTTGTCTTCTGGGGTAGCTGGAAGAATGACCTTTTTTTCCTTGGGGGCAAAAAAGAAAGCAAGAGTAAAGACCAGCAAAGAGGCCATGAAGCTTGCGATGATGATCGCGCCTGTGATCTCAGAGAACTTTCCTGTTGTTTTCTCAGTGCCGCTTCCTGGAACTAAGACTCTTTTTCGATGTTCAAAATTTTGCTGTGTTTTTTTTAAAGCATCATTAATAATGCTCATACTAGGTGATTTCCTCAATACATTTCTTGATGATATTGTAGTCGATCGTCCATGTCTCAGCGACAAACCCTGCCAAAAGTGCCCGATCACAGATAATGTTAATTAGCCGGGGAGTACCCATGGAGCAAAGAAAGATCTCCTCTAAGGCTTCATCCGTGAACAATACGTCCTTTTGCGCGCCGGCGATGTGAAGGCGGTGCTGGATGTAGCCTTTGAGCTCTTTTTTTTCTAAAGGTTTGATATGGTTGCGAATGGTGATGCGCTGGTTCAGCTGCCGCAAGGAGGGAAGCCTTAGTTTTTCACATAATTCTGGTTGTCCAACAAGGATGATTTGAAGAAGTTTTTCTTTTTCGGTCTCAAGGTTCGATAAAAGGCGGATCTGTTCAAGCTGGCTGGCTTTAAGGTTTTGAGCCTCATCAATGATCAAAACAACATTGTGGCCTTTGTTCGTTTCCCCTAGTAAAAATTCATTTAAGGCGTTGATGATAGCCGCTTTATTGCTGGAGCTTGTTTGGATCCCGAAATCTTTTATAACCATCTGCAAGAGCTGGACTTCAGAGAAATTGGGGTAGAGGATGAACGCTGTCCTCGTTTGCTGGTCAAGGCGGTTTAGGAGTGCCCGACAAAGTGTAGTTTTTCCTGTTCCGATCTCACCTGTGATCAAGATGATACCCTTGCGCTGTTGGATCCCATAGACCAAATGAGAGAATGCCTCGGCGTGATACGTGCTGGAAAAGAAAAAAGATGGATCAGAAGTGACATTGAACGGGTTTTCTTTAAGCCCGTAAAATTCTTTATACATGGTGCAAATTATAACATGAGGTGTATCTTTGGTAAAGGCATTAAAAAGAGAATAAAAGTCGTTGTCAGTAAAATAAATTATGTTATACTTTTATTAGCCACGGGACCTTTTAACAAGGGAAAGTGGCATGTTTTCTTCAGAGAGCAATAATAGCGAAAGACGTAAATACCCAAGAATAGACTTTCGAGAGCCTATATCATTTCACTTCTCTGGATCTCCAGAAAGCGGAGGGTGCTTGGCAAAGGATATTAGTGAGGGTGGTTTACGGATCAATTTTGAAAATTTTGTGAGGCCTTATACGCCTATGGCGTTTGAATTCCGCTTGACCCAAGGATCTCAGGTGTTCTCTATGAAAGGGCATGTCGCTTGGTCGCACCGAGTTCCCTCATCTGACCGCTATCAGCTCGGTATCGAGTTCGCGACCCAGGGCGATGACCAGCAGCAAAATATCCGTAAGTTCGTGATATCAAATCAGATAAAATAATCTCAAATATAAGAATTTTCGTGATTTTTATGAAGAAAGGAGTACAATTGTACCATGGCAAATGAAGCAGCTGCACCCCAAGAGGTAGAGGTTGTTAAGAATTGTCCGGCCTGCAAGAAGGCTTTAAAGAAGGCAAAGCGTTATTATCGTAACGGCCATTATTATTGCAATAAGAACTGCTGGGCAAAGGCGCAACAAGCCAAGCAGGATGAAGGCCAAGAGAACAATAAGTAATTAAAGAGGTAAAGTTTTGATCATGTCGAGCAAGGAAAGACGACGAAGTCCTCGCATCGAGAATAATATTCCGCTTAAGATATCTAGTGAAGATTTTGATATCGTAACAGAAAGCAAGAATTTAAGCTGTTCTGGGGCTTATTGTACGGTCAGTCAGTATTTAGAGCCCATGACTAAGCTTAAGGTGCAGCTTCTTTTGCCGCTCAGGCGCAATAATAAGTTATCCACGAAAAAAGTTTCTTGTTCAGGCGTTGTTGTCCGCACTGAGCCTTACCCTCAGCAAAATAATTTCAATGTCGCCATTTACTTCAATGATGTGCAGGACCGCGATAAGAAGGTGATCGCGGAATATATCTCGACCCTTCTTGAGCATCAAACTTCAAGCTGAGCGCTCCTAAACCGAAAGATGATCTGACATGGAAAGCAATTTGACAGTATCCATAACGTATTTTCAGGCTATTTTGTCTTTGGCATTCCAGGTATGGTTGGTCGTGTTTCCGATCATTATCATTAAGAAATTGAATTATATTGTTGATGTTTTGCAGGCGCAGTTCGAGGATGAGGACCGCGATACGCCGCAGGCATCAGGATAGGATCATCCTGCTGGATGTTTAAAGGGGATTGGGAGTGAAGCCGGTCGATATTTTGTATCAAGATCCATGGTATTATGTTTTTGATAAACCCGCCGGACTTTTGGTTGTCCCTGCCCCTGATGAAAAGAAAACATTGACCGAGATCGTCAACCAGCAGTGCCCCCCTCAGGCCGGAGAAGGCGCCCTGTATCCCTGTCATCGTCTAGATCGTGATACTTCTGGCGTGATCCTTTTTGCCCGTGGAAAAAGAAATCAGCAGTTGATGATGGATGCGTTTCGTGGACGTTCTGTGAAAAAACAATATATCGCTTTTGCGCATGGAAGAATGCGCCAACAGCAGGGCGTGATCGATCGTCCTGTCATGAGCTTTGATGAAAGGCGGCATGATCGCTTTGCTAGGCCGAAAACGGCGATCACAGAATACCGCGTCTTAAAGCAAAAGACCGGCTACAGCATCGTTGAAGTCTTTATTAAGACCGGCCGCAGCAATCAGATCCGTATCCATTTTAGTATGATCGGTCATCCTTTGCTGGGAGAGCGCAAATACGCATTCGCGAAAGATTTTGACCTGAAATTCCGTCGAACAGCTTTGCATGCCGCTTCGCTGGCATGGCGTCATCCGATCACCAAAAAAGATGCGCATGTACAAGCCCCGCTCGCGCAAGACATGGCGGCGTTCATAACAAATCATTGAAACGAGAAAAAAGATGACAAAGGAATTGAGAACATTGACCTTGGACGAATGGGCATCCCTGTGCCACAATATCGCGGTAGAAAAGGGTTTTTGGGATGAAAAGAGGAATTTAGGCGAAGCCCTGATGCTGATCGTTACCGAGCTTGCGGAAGCCATGGAATCCTATCGCGTGCAAGATGGCGCGAACTTTAAAGAGGAGATCGCGGACACCTTTATCCGTTTGTTCGATCTCTGCGGTGGATTAAAGATCGATATCGCCCAGGAGATCATTAAAAAGACCGAAAAGAATAAAAACCGTCCCTATAAACACGGTAAAATCTGTTAGGAGGATTTTCTATGAAAAGACATATTCATTCGTTGATGCTGATCAGCACATTAGTTTTGGCAGGATGTATAACGGTCCAGATGCCTCAATATCTTAAAGACAAGAACCCTTATCGTCAGGAATTTTATACGAGCTATGACAAGGCCGTGACCGCGACGACACACGCGCTTGAACGGCTTGGCTGGAAGATCACGCGAGAGGTTAATCCTGTTGTTTTTGAGAGTGATAAAGCGGCCGCGGAGGCTCAACCCCATCAAGTGATCTTGTTCACGAATGTGCGCCAGACATCTATGTTTTTAAGCTCCCGCTATACGATGCTCAACGTTCTGATCAAAGAAAACAATGAAAAAGTTGAGATCGAGGTCCGTTATTATTCCGTTCTTTCCGTGGCGATCAAGAACATGGAAAGCTATAAGAATGACGGGCTTGTTCAAAAAGTGTTCGCCGAGATCGAGAAGTCCATTAACAGCACGAACGCAAAGTTGTAAGAGGTCGTGCGAAAGATCGTTGCGGCATGAATCGTTTTGTCTTAAAAAGTCCTTTTAAGCCTGTTGACGAACAGCAAAAAGCCGCGCAGCAGATCGTTGCCCATCTTCGCCAGGATATCTCTGCCCAGATCCTGCTGGGAGTGACCGGAAGCGGTAAGACATTCACGCTCGCGAATGTCATTGAAGCCGTGAACCGTCCGACATTGGTGATCTCCCACAACAAAACCCTAGCAGCCCAGCTATACGGCGAATTTAAGGAGTTCTTTCCGGATAATGCTGTCGAATACTTTGTCAGCTACTATGATTATTATCAGCCGGAAGCGTATATCCCCCAAACAGACGTTTATATCGAAAAAGATGCCTCGATCAACGACCAGTTGGACCAATTGCGTTTAGCCGCGACCACATCGCTGATCACGCGGCGGGATGTGATCATCGTGGCAAGCGTTTCGTGTATCTACAACCTAGGTTCTCCGGATGATTACAAAGAATTATTGCTTTGGCTCGAAAAAGGCCAGGCCTTGGACCGCGATGAGGCGTTACGCCAGCTTTTGGATATTCAATATGAGCGCAATGATTATGAGCTGACGCGGGGAAAATTTCGCGTGCGCGGGGATGTTGTCGAGATTTTTCCGGCTTACCGACGGGACGCGGTCAGGGTGGAATTCTTTGGGGACAAGGTTGAGCGTATCGCCCAGATCGATCCTGTATCGGGAAAGGTCTTGGTCAGCCTGGAAAAGATCGCTATTTATCCTGCTAAGCATTTTATTATGCCTTCGCAGACGATCGAGAGTGGCATTACCCTGATCGATAAAGAATTGCAAGAGCATGTAGCGTTTTTGAAAGCAAAGGGAAAGCTCGTTGAGGCGCAGCGATTGGAATCGCGGACACGCTATGACATGGAGATGCTGCGAGAGGTGGGTTATTGCCACGGCATCGAGAATTATTCTCGCCCCTTATCAGGGCGTCCATCGGGAAGCCGTCCATTCACGCTGATCGATTATTTCCCGAAGGATTTTTTGACGATCATCGATGAATCGCATGTAACGATCCCTCAACTTAACGGCATGTACGAAGGCGATAGAGCGCGTAAGCAAACCTTGGTCGAGCATGGATTCCGCCTGCCGTCTTGCTTGGATAACCGCCCCTTGAGATTCCCGGAGATCCAAGGCGCGATCGGCCAGCGTATTTATGTGTCAGCAACGCCAGGTCCGTTTGAACGCAAGGAAAGTAAGGACCATATCGTTGAGCAGATCATCCGGCCAACAGGGATCGTGGATCCGCCGATCAGTGTTCGCTCCAGTAAGGACCAGGTTAGCGATCTGGTTCGCGAGATCAAGCAGCGTGTCAAAAAAAGCGAACGCGCGTTGGTGACCACGATGACCAAGCGAATGGCCGAGGATTTGGCGGCGTATCTCGAGAAGCAAAAGATCAAGGTTAAGTATATGCATTGCGATATTGAGACCATTGATCGCGCTAAGATCCTGCAAAATTTACGCATGAAGAATTTTGATTGCTTGGTTGGGGTTAATCTATTACGTGAAGGCCTTGATCTTCCGGAGGTTTCGCTAGTCGCGATCTTGGACGCGGATAAAGAAGGTTTTTTGCGGTCCCAGACATCTTTGATCCAGGTTTCAGGACGAGCCGCGCGTCATGTCAACGGCATGGTCATTATGTACGCGGACAAGATCTCCGCGGCTATGAAGGCTACGATCCAAGAATGCGAACGCCGCCGCGCCATTCAGTTGGCGTATAATGAGACGCACAAGATCACGCCGCAAACCATCCAGAAGGCGATCCGTCAGGGGATCGAGCAGTACAGTAAAGCCGATGAGATCGTCGATGAAGTTGTCGGACAAGATGGCGAAGAAAGGGCTTTGCAAGAATTGATCGTAGATCTTGAGCGCGACATGGAGCTTGCGGCACGTAATTTATTGTTTGAAAAAGCGGCCCTTCTGCGGGATAAGATCACGGAGCTCAAAAAATATGGGCATGTGGAACGCAAAAAATAATTGGGTATACCTAGGGATCTTGGCTGTTGCGGTCTTCGTGGTATTTGGCAACGCGCTTTCTAATGGCTTTGTTTATGATGACCATTATTTGATCAAGGATAATGAGTTTATCCGCAATTTCTCGAATCTGCCGGAGGTCTTGACCAGTGATGTCGCGGTCGTGACACCGATCGCCAAGCCCAGCGGCTATTATCGTCCGGTGTCGATGCTTTTTTTGATGTTGATGTATCAGCTCTGGGGGTTGAACACTTTTGGATTGCATTTGACCAGTCTGCTTTTGCATCTGGGGACTACATTTCTTGTTTTTCTTTTGATCAGTCAGATGGCCTTGAGCAAAAAAACAGGCTTGATAACAGCGCTTATTTTCGCGGTCCACCCCATTCATGTAGAAGCGGTTGCGCCGATCTTTAATTATATGGGTGTCCTGGCGTCTTTTTTATCATTGTTGTCGTTTTGGTTCTTTCTGCAGAGTACCAAGACTGGAGATAAGAAATATTTTTTATTTTCTGTTGTTTTTTGTTTTCTCGCGATCTTTGCCAAGGAAGAAGCGATCGTATTGCCGGCTATTTTTGTGCTTTACGATCTTTACTTTATCGCGGAATTTCGTTTCAGGGATCTGGCGCGTCGATTGATGCGGTACGCGTGGTTCGTGCTGCCGGCAGCCTGCTATATAGCAGCTCGAGTTTTTGTGATGCAGAAAGCCGCGGCATTAGGTTTTTGGCATTTGAATCTAGGATTTAACATCATTTCTGATGGCGGGGTCCTGGCCCAAGTGGCTATGTTCGCGAAAACATTTCTAAATTATTTTTGGATCCTGATCTATCCTTTTCGCTTGTCAGCTTTTTATCTTTTGCCGCAGCCAGAAACGCTTTCGGCTGTGGAGATCTTCCTGTCCTTTTTCATTGTCGGCAGTATTTTGTCTTTCGCGATAACGATGGCCAAGCGTTACCGTTTGGCATCATTCTTCGCTCTTTTTTTCTTCATCACCAGTTTTATGATCTCAAACATCATTCCGATCGGGGGATTGTTCGCGGAAAGGTTCATGTACCTTCCTTCAGTTTCCTTTTGCTTTTTTTTGGCATGGGTGATCGTGGAGGCTTCTAAGCGCTTATCGAAGCACGACGCGCGCCAAGAGCAGATGATTTTAGGGATAGGGCTTGTTCTTGTCTTAGGGTTGTATGGACAGGCTTCCGCGTCACGCAATTATATTTGGCGCAACGATGTGACCCTATGGTCGGATACTTGCCAGAAAACACCTCGAAGCGCTAAGCCATTCCACTACCTAGGCGATGCTTACGCGTATCATGGAAGTGCTTATTATGACAAAGCTCTTGAGGCCTATCGTCAGGCGCTTCAAAGGCCTGATGCGCAAAAGATCGCTCTTCACAGTGCCATAGGGACGCTTTATGGTCTAATGGGTCAACACGACTTGGCTCTTATCGAATTTTCTAGCGCCTTTCGGCTGGATCAAAATAGCGTGTCCCATTATTATAATTTGGGTGTCACTCACCATTTTCTGGGAGAACACGAAAAAGCCCTGGCTTATTTTCAGGCCGGGCAAGATATGGACAAAAACTACTTTTGGCTTTATTATGGAATGGGTTTGGTTTACCAGAAACAGGGGAAGGTAAGCGCAGCACGGGATATGTTCACGCGAGCCTTGAAGATCGAGCCGCGCTTTGAAGCAGCCAAAACAGCTTTAGAGAAACTCTAATGTTCACATCACAGGAAACATATATCTTAACGGCCGACATCGGGAACACGATGACCTCCTTTGTCGTTTTTAAAGGAGCGCGTGCCGTGGACCGTCACAGGATCGAAACCAGCGTGAGCCAAAAGCTTTTTAGCCGCCACGTGGAAAAAATGCTTCATGTCTTACAACGAAAATATCCAAAGCTGTCTGTTGTTCTTGTTTGCAGTGTTGTACCATCTGCCTTAAGGCTTGTGCAAAAAGTTTTCGCGCGTTCATTTCAAGGAAAGGTCCTTGTCGCTGGAAAAAATCTGCGTATTCCGATCAAGAATAATTATCGCGCGGCCCGCCAGGTCGGCCAAGACCGGTTGGCGTGCGCGTACGCCGCCAAAATGCTTTACGGATCTCCGTCGATCGTCATCGATTTTGGAACAGCGCTGACCATGGATGTTGTCTGCGCGCAAGGCGCGTATGAAGGGGGAGTCATTGTGCCCGGCATCCGTTTGTCTTTGAGGGCGTTAGCAGAGCATACGGCCTTGTTGCCGCAAGTCAAGATCCAAAAGCCATCCTATTTGATCGGCCGTAACACGCAGGAAAGTATTTTAAGCGGTATGTTCCATGGCTACACCGCGCTCATCGAAGGCCTTGTTGCCAAGATGAAGAAAAAATTCTCACGGCGCGCCATTGTCATCCTCACGGGCGGCTATGGGAACTTTATGGGAACATCGCTTAAGCGCTGTGTTGATAAATTCGAACCTGACCTCGTCCTTAAAGGATTGCTGCTGGCCTTCTGTGCGACCAAAGATTGATATCTTTATCCTTGTTGTCATCGGCGCTGTTTTTCTCAACAGCCTCGTGTGGATATTCTCTATTCCCTTTAATGGCGCTCCAGATGAATATGATCATTATCGCCTGGCTGCTTTTGTGGCCGCGCGCAACCGTATCCCGGTCTTACCTCTGGATCAAGATTTTTATTTTTCATCGATCGCCACACGCCTTCCTATTACTGATGAGCTTGTCGCGTATCATCAGCAGTCGGGTATGTTCCAGAACATTTTTTTGTACGAACTAAAACCTGTCTATATGATGTGGCCTTGCGGCCCGCATATCCTTATGGGTATGTTCTTAAAATTTGGCCATTTCTTTCCTGGGGTCCCAATTTTTTATTTTGCCAGATTTTTATCCGCGCTGTGTGCCGTTGGGATCGTCTTGCTGGTTTACGATATCGCGAAGAAGCTGCGCCCCGACGACCGAGCATTCCAAAAGTTATCCACTATATTCGTCGCATTCTTACCGCAATTCACTTTTTTAAGCGCTTATATGAATCCGGATATCATCACCGCCTTTATCGCGACCTTGATCGTCAGGCTTTGGTTTTACGCGCTGGATACGCGCTGGTCCGCGCGCGCGGCGATCGCTTTGGGGGCGGGGCTGGGGTGTGGTATCTTATCAAAGATATCTGGCTACAGCGTTATCGCGGCGAGTATTTTGTTCCTTCTTTTTTCTCTGCCTCGTGAAAGGCGCTGGCGTTTTTTAGCGATCGCTGGCGCTGTCTGTCTGGTGGCTAGTGGATGGTTTTTTGTGCGTAACGCTGTTTTGTACGGGGATCTTTTCGGATATGCTGCATACACACAGCGGTTAAAAGAATTTCTGGCGCAGGCGCCGGCTTTTGTTGTCGAGCGCGATATTTTTTCTTTTCTCAACCAAGCAGGTTATCGTTGGAGCGTTGGATATCTTTTGTATTTTTGCTATTCATCATTCTGGGGTGTGTTTGGCTGGATGACGATTCAACTGCCGCGGTTATTGTATATTCTTTCGGGAGGGTTGCTGGCGGCCGGGATTGTTGGGGCTGGGGTAGGGTCCGCGCAAAAAAAGATCGGCTTTCCAGGACATACGTTTCCTTTTTTGTGGTTGGCGATCGCGCTGGAGATCGTATCCATTATCGCGTATGTCATGATGATCAAATACCAGCCGCAAGGCCGCTATCTGTATCCTGTGATCGCGCCTATCGCGGTAATCTTTTCCGTCGGGATCATTCAGTTCGCGCGTCCGTATTTGCGCGCGGGCGTTATCGTGCTGGCCTGTTCTTTGTTCTTGATCGGGCTAAATATTTTTTCCTTTTTATATTGCCATGCCGTGCGTTATTTTTTGCCATGGGCATAAAAAAACTTGACAACAAAAAAATTTTTTTGTATATTTAGCACTCGTAAATTAAGAGTGCTAACCGCAAGTTCAACACTTAACAACACAATCAAGGAGGTAGAGGAATGAACATTCAACCATTGGGCGACAGAGTTATTGTGCGACCGCTGGCGGCTGAAGAAAAGACCAAGGGCGGTATCATCCTTCCAGACACAGCGAAGGAAAAGCCTCAAGAGGGCGAAGTCGTTGCTGTCGGCAAAGGCAAGGTCCTTGAGAACGGCAATGTCCAGGCTTTAGAATTAAAGAAAGGCGATCGCGTGCTCTACGGAAAATATAGCGGCACAGAGATCAAGACCAAGGACGGCGAAGATCTTTTGATCATGCGCGAAGAAGATGTGTTAGCTGTTATCAATGTTGAAAAAGGCAAGAAATAATTTACCATTTAACCTGTCTTAGCGAAGGAGCGAAGCAATGGCAAAACAATTACTTTTCAATGAGGAAGCAAGACGCAAGCTTCTGGTAGGCGTTGAGCAGCTTGCGAAAGCGGTCAAGGCCACCTTAGGCCCTAAAGGACGCAATGCCGTTCTTGATAAAAAATTTGGTTCACCGACCATCACCAAAGACGGCGTCACGGTCGCAAAAGAGATCGATCTCAAGGATCCTTTTGAGAACATGGGCGCTCAGATGGTCAAAGAAGTCGCTGAGAAAACATCTGACCTAGCCGGTGACGGAACAACGACAGCTACTGTTTTAGCCGAATCCATCTATCGGGAAGGTTTAAAGAACGTGACCGCGGGCGCTAATCCTATGGCCTTAAAGCGCGGTATCGATAAGGCAGTTGAAGCGGTCATCAAAGAGATCGAAAAAGCTTCCAAAAAAGTCGACAGCAAGAACAACAAAGAAGTCGAGCAGGTCGGCACCATCGCGGCTAACGGCGATGTCACGATCGGCAAGAATTTGGCTGAGGCTTTTAGCGTTGTCGGTAAAGATGGTGTTATCACGGTCGAAGAATCCAAGACCATGAAAACAGAGCTTAAGGTTGTCGAAGGGATGCAGTTCGATCAAGGATATCTTTCTCCATATTTTTGCACCGATATGGAAAAGATGGAATGCGAGCTCGAAGATCCTTTGATCTTGATCTACGAGAAGAAGATCTCCAACATCAAGGACCTCGTTCCAGCTCTTGAGCAAGTTGCCAAATCCGGCAGACCGATCCTTATTATCTGCGAAGAAGTTGAAGGAGAGGCCCTTGCCACATTAGTTGTGAACAATTTACGCAAGACATTGGTCTGTGTTGCCGTCAAAGCCCCAGGCTATGGCGATCGCCGCAAGGAAATGCTTGTTGATATCGCAAAGCTTACAGGCGCGAACGCAATCACTGAAGACCTCGGCCTTAAACTGGAAAATATTTCCGTTAAGGACCTTGGTTCCGCCAAGCGCGTGAAGATCGACAAGGAAAATACCGTGATCGTTGACGGTGCCGGCAAAAAAGAGGACATCAAGGCCCGCATCGCTCAGATCAAGAACCAGATCGAAAAAACAGATTCCAGCTATGACAAAGAAAAGCTCCAAGAGCGCTTGGCAAAGCTTTCCGGTGGCGTGGCTGTGATCAATGTCGGCGCCGCGACGGAATCTGAAATGAAAGAAAAGAAAGCTCGTGTTGAGGACGCGCTTCACGCGACCCGCGCCGCTTTACAAGAAGGCATCGTTCCTGGCGGTGGCGTAGCGCTTTTACGTGCTATTCCGGCGTTGGATAAATTAAAGCTTGAAGATGATGAGCAAACTGGTGTTGCGATCGTCAAGCGTGCGATCGAAGAACCGATCCGCCAGCTATGCGCTAACGCAGGGCTTGATGGATCCGTCATCGTTCAGAAGCTCAAGGAAGAAAAACAAACAACAGTTGGTTATGATATCAATAGCGATAGCTATGTGGATATGTTCGAGTCTGGCGTTGTGGACCCAGCCAAGGTTACACGCACAGCTTTACAGAACGCATCCAGCATTGCATCCTTGCTTTTAACCACCGAAGTTCTCGTAACAGACATTCCTGAAGAAAAACCAGCTATGCCGGCAATGCCAGGCGGAATGGGTGGAATGGGTGGCATGGGCGGAGGGATGTATTAATTTATTCCGACAAATGTCGGAATAAATTATCCCAGGCTGCTTTTCTGCCGAAGGCAGACAAGTAGCCGCGGGATCTCCTTTAAGAAAGGCAAAACATCTTGAATCGTCTATCTACAAAACAAGCGTAACTAATAAGTGCCCCGACAAATCGTCGGGGCACTTTTGTTTTGGAGAAGCAATAAATGATCAAGACATTTAGAGGCTACCTGGGGAAATTTCTTGACATCCACACACGTGAGTGGTATATATCAAATTAGCTAAAAGTCTGGCAGTAGATATCTGACTAACGGTGTATGTATCCGTGAAATCTTATTTTTTCAGCTCAGAAGCGTATCCTGCGGGAAGGAAGAACAGTCATGCCTAATTTAATTTCAGCTGAGGCTATCACCAGCAAGATATTCTTCATTCGGGGCAAAAAAGTCATGATGGATAGCGATTTGGCTTTATTGTATGGCGTGCAAACAAAACGGCTCAACGAGCAGGTAAAAAGGAACAAAAAACGATTCCCGGAAGATTTTATGTTCCAGTTAACGAATAAAGAAAAAGAAGAGGTGGTCGCAATTTGCGACCACCTCAAATTCTTAAAATTTTCGCCCCACTTGCCTTTAGCTTTTACCGAGCAAGGCGTTGCGATGCTTTCGGGAGTATTAAGTAGCGATAGGGCGATCGCTGTCAACATTCAAATCATGCGCGCATTTACCCAATTACGCCGGATGTCTTTAACAAATGTTAATATCAGGCGTAAAATCGAAGAGATGGAAAGGAAATACGACAAGCAATTTCAAGTAGTATTTAGTGCTTTGAAAAATCTATTCGAAGAGCCGCAAAAGCCCAAGGGTAAGCTTGGATTTTGATAGAAACGTTTTGGGGTTTTTATGAGGTTTTTGTATGGGAAAAGACTCATTTTTTTCTGTCAGAATGTATGAGAAAAATAGAAAATGGGAAAATGCTATTAAGCGACAGCATTCATTGTATTCACGCGATCCAGAGATAAGAAGCGAATTTGCGCGAGATTATAATCGGATACTTCACTGTACGGCTTTTCGGAGATTAAAGCATAAAACACAAGTTTTTTTTGCTACAAAAAACGACCATATTTGTACCAGGATTGAGCATGTTAATCATGTTGTTGCTGTCAGTTATACAATTGCTAATTTTCTTGGCTTAAACACTGAATTAACTAATGCAATAGCTTTGGGTCATGATCTTGGGCACGCTCCTTTTGGTCATGCTGGTGAAGAAGTATTAGAGGAAATTACTAAAGATAAATTGAGCGCTAAATTTTGGCATGAACGAAATAGTTTACGATTTGCTGATCAAATTGAAATTTTGCCTGATCAAAATGATGTTTTCCAGAATTTATTGTTAACCTATGCAGTGAGAGACGGAATCTTGCTGCATTGTGGGGAAGATAGAGGAAATACGATTTATCCAAGAGAACAAGCAATAGATTTGGCGACTATCCAAGAAAAAGGGTTATTTACTCCTTTTACATGGGAGGGATGCGTAGTAAAGATATCCGATCGAATTGCATATATAGGCAGAGACATTGAAGATGCTGTGCGGTTAGATATTTTAAGGAAACAGCAGCTCAAAGAATTAAAAGCCATAGTTAATGATATAGTTGGAAAAAAAGAAAAAATTCGCGAGATAAGCAACACAGCTTTAATGCATGGATTTATCATTGATTTATGTAGAGCTAGCAGCCCAGAAAATGGCATACGGTTCACAGAAAAGTATTCAAAAGTAATGACTTCTTTGACCGAGTACAACTATAGAAATATCTATAGCAGCGAAAGATTGCAAGCGTATAAAAAGTATGCGAAGCTTGTTATAGAGTTAGTTTTTGAGGTTTTGATGAGGGCTTATGCGCAAAGAGATTCATACGAGAGCATCAAAAAAAGTCTAAAAGTTTATCCAATATTGCAAAGAAATTTCTTGGCGTGGATAAAGGGACGGTCGGACCTTAGGAGCTGGCCAATGTCGTATCCAAAGTTTCGTAGTTTAGGAAATAAATATAATAATGAAATATTGTATGTTTTGGCAGACAAAGGAAGCTATACACAATCTGTTATTGATTTCATTGCCGGAATGACCGATAATTTTGCAATTGAAATATTTAATGAAATAACAAGTTTTCGATAAAAATTCTTACAAGGAGTCAGGGGATACGTACCTAATTAATTTTGTACGTGTCCCTGGAATTCGGAGTTCTTTGAATATTGCTGATAGGCAGATGGGTCGTCCTTTTGATGATCTTCTATTTTAGCTTAGAACTTTCTCCCCCAGCCCCTTTTTGAAAATTACAAAATGGGCTTGGAGGTGAGAAAACCTTCGCTAGAAAGGAGGGTCAGCATATGGCTGGACAATGTGAATACCGTCCGGGATGCCGCTTGGTATTCTGCCGGTACATCATTAGGAATGGGAAGACGATTTATCCTGTAAAGGCTAAATATTTCCGTTTCTGGGTTAAGGTGAAATAGCTTTAACCTTCTGCCTATCAGCTGATTTACACTAAAAAGTGCCTGGCACATTTTCGTTGTTACCGTTGTTCGTTGTTTGTGAATAAAAGGTTAGCGGAAAAAACCCTAGAACGTTTCTAAATAAACCGTTGGCGGATAAGGGGTTTTGATAGAAGTGTCCCAATCTTTTCTTTTCAACTTGTGTGCTCACTGGCTCCTCGCCAGTGGATCTGGGTGCACATTTGCTTCTCGCCTTCGGCTCGAAATAAGTTCGCATGAACAATTTGGCGCTCATTTGCTCCTCGCCTTTGGCTCGAAATAAGTTCGGCTGGATAACTTACGAGCGCTGTTGCTCCGTAAGTTATGGCCTCAGTTAATTTTTCCTCTGGATTTTTTTCATTCAATCAGTACAATAATTTAAGGTGTTGGGTATTGTTATAATCAATTTAAATGGGGGTCATAGTCGTGGTTACAGTCAATGAGTATTTTGAAGGGAAGGTCAAGTCGTTGGTCGTTAATTCAGCTGAGGGTAAGAAAACCGTGGGTGTTATTGAACCGGGTGAGTATGAATTTAATACTGATGGCCCGGAGGCCATGACGGTTATCGCCGGCATGATGTCTGTTTATCTGCCAGCATACGAAGAATGGGAAGATTTTGGCGCGGGATCATCTTTTGATGTTCCAGCCAAATCTGTTTTTAAGGTCAAGACGACCGAAGACGCGGCCTATCTTTGTGAATACAAATAGTTTTTATCGCTGTCGGTTGCGGTAAAAAAGGAGGCGTACGAATGGGAAAATTTGAACAAAAGATCACGTTTCTACTCATTATTTCTTTGTTTTTGTCCTTATCGTATGCGATCAATGGGTTTTGTCAGAGAGAGATTTTGGACGATCCTTTCCAGGATGATGCCGGTGAGAAGTTCGGGCTTACCTGGGGGAAGGAAAGACATGATGACCGTTTTGGCATTGACCTGGTAGGCTGTCATGGAAAACCAAGCACTGAATTTGAGGGTTCATGCAATGCGTATGTAGGCGACACCCCGTGCAGCAGGGCGTTGCCTATTCTGTGCGTAAAAAAGACAGGAGCCCCAAGACCGGGATATGAACTTGATGGTTCAGATCATAGCTGGGTAAAAGAATCTTACCGCGGCTGGCTTGAAGGAGAACTTCAGCTCACACCCCCTGTTGTTGGAAATACGCTTACAAGCCTTGATCAGGCCAATGACCTATGTAGCCGTCAATTTGGGCCTGGGTATCGTATGGCTGAGTTTCACGATGGGAGATGGGTCAAGGAGATGAGCGGGCAGAAATTCTTTGGCGACAGCTGGCCTCAAGATACAAATGAGGGTGGTTGGAACTTTTGGGGTTATGGTAATATTGGCGGAGAAAGCAGGTTTTGGGTTTACATAAGAGACCAGCAGGCAAATTGCTGGATAGAGGATCGGGCCAAGCAAATAGAGCTTTATAAAGAACAGCTTCAGAAAGGTCACGACTTAGATTGGATATCTCCTTCCGCTAAAGAGGGGCTGACCCCGTGATTTTTTGGTAAAAGAAGCTGAAAATGTCAAAAAGGAATGGATAAAGGAAAGGTGATGGCTGTTTACAGCCATCACCTTTTTTATCATTGACATTTTTATACTATATAAGTATATTGTATTATTCACTTTTTATCGTAAAATTGACATTTAAGGTAGACTCCCTGTTCGGCTGCTAGGCCGCAGCCGCACGGGATTAATTCACACGGTTGACTTACGTCACCGACGGAGACGTAAGTCAAGTGTTCATTGAAGGAGGTAGTTTCATGGCAGAGTGGATTGGAATCGAACGCAGAGCAAGACGATGCTATGGTTTTGATGAGATCGCCTTAGTTCCTGGCCGTCAAACCGTTAACCCTAACGAAGTTGATATCAGCTGGGCTTTAGACAAGATGAAGTTCAAGGTCCCGATCATGGCCGCGGCCATGGATGGGGTGGTGAGTGTTGATTTCGCGGTCGCGATGGGAAAGCTCGGCGGTATCGCGGTCCTTAACCTCGACGGTGTTCAAACCCGATATGAAAATCCTAATGAAGTCTTAAAGCAGATCGCGGATGCCACACCTGAGCACGCCACCAAACTTTTGCAAGATCTGTATCTTCCTCCCATTCAAGAAAAATTGATCGCCAAACGAGTAGATGAGATCAAAAAAGGCAAGGTCCCAGCCTTCGTCAGCTGTATCCCGCAGAACGCCAAACGTTTTGGCGCCATTGCCCAAGAAGCCGGTTGCGACGTCTTTGTGGTCCAATCCACAGTCGCGACGGTCAAACATGTTTCCACGGAATACAAAGTCTTAGATATCAAGAATTTTTGTGAAGAAATGAAAACCCCTGTTATTTTAGGCAACGCGGTCACCTATGAGGTGGCCTTGGAGCTTATGGAGGAGGGGATCGCTGGCCTGCTTGTTGGGGTTGGGCCAGGCGCTGCATGCACCACGCGCGGCGTTTTAGGTATCGGCGTTCCTCAGATCACTTCTACCGTTGACTGCGCGGCAGCGCGAGATCATTTTTATAAGAGAACAGGCCGCTATATTCCGATCATTACCGATGGAGGCATGCGTATTGGCGGCGAGATCTGCAAAGCCTTTGCCGCAGGCGGGGACGCGGTCATGGTCGGTTCTGCATTTGCCAAAGCGCAAGAAGCTCCGGGACGCGGTTATCACTGGGGCATGGCGACATCGAATGCCAATCTTCCTCGTGGAACGCGCGTAAAAGTCGGCACCACAGGAACGCTTAAGCAGATCCTATTAGGGCCGGCACAGGTGGATGACGGTTCACAGAATTTAGTCGGCGCTCTTCGCACATCTATGGGATCATTGGGCGCGAGCAACATCAAGGAAATGCAGGACGTTGAGATCATCATCGCTCCTTCGATCCAGACCGAGGGAAAGGTGTTCCAGATCGGCCAGCGTATCGGCATGGGAAAATAATTTAGAATTCAGAAAAAAGAAGTTAAAAGTCAAAGCGCAAAACTCATAGCGCGAACCACGAAAAGGCGGTTGAAGACATGAGAAGTAAAGACATCATTTTGGTTTTGGACTTTGGGTCGCAGTACACGCAGCTGATCGCCCGCAGGGTCCGCGAAAGCAAGGTTTTTAGCAAGATCGTTGCGTACAATATCACCCCGGAGGAGATCGCCAAGATCAATCCCAAAGGTCTTATCTTCTCAGGCGGTCCGATGAGCGTTTATGATAAAGGAGCACCTTTACCGCACAAGGATATTTTCAAGCTGAAACTGCCGATCTTAGGTGTTTGTTACGGTGCCCAGCTTATCACCCATATGCATGGAGGCAAGGTTGTCAAGACCCAGGAGCGAGAATACGGGCGCGCGGAACTTTTTATCGATAGCCCTAAAGATATTTTTTATAATCTGCCGAGTAACATTACATCCTGGATGAGCCATGGTGATGAGATCAAAAAACTCCCCGCGGGATTCCGTTCTATCGCGCACACGCTCTCAACGCCCAACGCGGCGATCGCTAATCCTCAGAAGAAAATTTATGGTGTTCAGTTCCACCCCGAAGTTGTTCATACTCAGCGCGGGACACAGCTGTTGACCAATTTTGTTTTTCAGGTCTGCGGATGTTTGGCCCGCTGGACCATGGACAAATTCATCAAGGAAAAGATCAAAGAGATCCGCGAGACCGTTAAAGATAAAAAGGTCGTCATGGGCTTAAGCGGCGGCGTTGATTCATCGGTCGCGGCTGTCTTGCTGCATCAGGCGATTGGCAAGAATTTGCATTGTATCTTTGTTGACAACGGGGTGCTGCGTAAGAATGAGGTCGCTTCTGTCGAGAAAACGTTCAAGACGAACTTTAAGATGAATTTAGTGTGCGTGGACGCGCAAAAAAGATTCTTGCAGAGGTTAAAGAACGTCACGGATCCTGAGCAAAAACGCAAGATCATCGGCGATGAATTCATCAAGGTCTTTCAGGAGGCCGCTAGCCGCAGCAAGAGTTTTGAATTCTTGGGCCAAGGGACATTGTATCCAGATGTCATTGAGTCTTTTTCACCGATCGGAGGCCCATCGGCCACGATCAAGAGCCATCACAACGTTGGTGGATTGCCGAAAACAATGAAGCTTAAGCTCGTAGAACCTTTTCGTGAGCTCTTTAAGGATGAAGTTCGTCAGATCGGAAAACATTTAGGTGTTCCGGACACGATCATCAAGCGCCAGCCGTTCCCTGGTCCTGGTTTAGCCATTCGTATCGTTGGCGAAGTCACAAAGGAAAGGCTGGATATCTTGCGTGAAGTAGATGAAAGGGTCCTGGAAGAGATCCGAAAAGCTGGGCTTTATGAACAGGTCTGGCAGTCATTCGCTATTTTGTTGCCGATCAAATCCGTTGGCGTTATGGGCGATCAGCGTACGTATGAGAACGTAGCGGCGATCCGTTGCGTTAACAGTGTTGATGGTATGACCGCGGATTGGGTCCATTTACCACATGATCTTCTGGGCCGTATCGCGAACCGTGTCATCAATGAAGTACCGGGTGTCAATCGTGTTGTTTATGATATCAGCTCAAAGCCTCCGGCCACGATCGAATGGGAATAAAGATTGATTGCAGTGATTAAGCAAGATCGCAGAGATTGAAAGAAACATTACAACGATTGAAAAATATTTTAACGATCCATCATTATTTTTTAATCTTCTGAACCATTTGAAAATCTCTGTAATCATATTTATTTGATTTTTTGTATTCATTAAACCCAGGGAGCGTAATCCTTGGCCTAAAACATGTACCATACTGATTTCGTCCACCTCCATGTCCACACGCAGTACAGCCTCTTAGACGGCGCTTGCCGTATCCCTGAACTTTTAAAAAAAGCTGTTGAATACCGCATGCCCGCTTTAGCGATCGCGGACCATGGGAATATCTTTGGCGCTATTGAATTCTATCAGGCGGCGGTCAAAGCCGGTGTCAAGCCAATCATCGGATGTGAATGCTATATCGCTCCGGGTAGCCGATTTGATAAAAGCCCCGCGCAGGGTAAAAGAGGTATTTCGCATCTTGTCCTTTTTGCCAAAGATGAGCAGGGCTACCGCAATCTCTTAAAGCTTGTTTCCGCGGCGTATCTGGAAGGATTTTATTACAAGCCAAGGATGGATAAAGAGATCTTGTCGCGCCATGCACAGGGGCTTCTGGCAACATCCGCTTGTCTAAAAGGGGAAGTCGCTTGGACGTTGCGTAATGAAGGATACAACGCGGCCTTGAAGGCGGCAGATGAACTTGAGCAGATCTTTGGCAAGGGCAATTTTTATTTAGAGATCATGGAAAACGGCATCCCTGAGCAAAAACCGGTCAACGAAGGACTGATCAAGATCAGCAAGGAATTGAATATTCCCTTAGTTGCCACCAACGATGTCCATTATCTCGAGCGTCCGCAAGCTGCCGCCCATGAAGCGCTTCTTTGCGTGCAAACGCAGACGACATTGGATGATCCCAATCGTATGCGCATGTCCAGTGATGAATTTTATTTTAAAAGCCCGGAAGAGATGAAAAAGGCTTTTTCCTACGCGCCTGACGCTGTCACGCGTACGGTCGAGATCGCTGAAAAATGTAACCTCGAACTTGATTTCAAAAAGATCCACTTGCCTCGTTATGATATTCCCACAGGCCAGCCCAAGGATGAATATCTATTGCATTTGTGCCAGGAAGGATTGAAGAAGCGTTTTAAAGAGGTAACTCCTGATATTGAACAGCGCCTCACGCACGAACTAGCCATTATCAAAAAAATGGGATTTATCAGTTACTTTTTGATCGTGTGGGATTTTATCCATTTCGCGAAGCAGAATGGGATCCCCGTTGGCCCTGGCCGAGGGTCAGCGGCTGGAAGTTTGGTCAGTTATCTTCTAGGGATCACGGACTTGAATCCGTTGCGTTATGGGCTCTTATTCGAGCGCTTTCTGAATCCTGACCGTCTGGGGATGCCTGATATTGATATTGATTTCTGCTATGAACGACGTCCGGAGGTCATTGAATACGTTACCAACAAATACGGCAAAGATTCTGTGGCGCAGATCATTACTTTTGGAACGATGCAGGCGCGCGCAGCCATCCGCGATGTCGGGCGCGTTATGAGCATGCCGTATCCGGATGTGGACAAGATCGCGAAGTTAATTCCCAACGAACTTAAGATCACCATCGAAGAATCCTTAAAGCGTGAGCCGCAGTTGAGGGAACTTTGCGACCAAAGTGAACAGGTCGCGAAATTGATCGAGACCGCCAAGGTCCTTGAAGGCCTCAATCGCCATGCCTCTGTGCACGCGGCGGGCGTTGTGATCTCGGATAAGCCTTTGACCGAACATGTGCCGCTTTTTAAGACAAGCGACGATCAGATCACGACCGGCTATGATATGAACGGGATCGCTAAGATCGGGCTTTTGAAGATGGATTTTCTGGGGCTTAAGACCTTGACCGTTATTGACAAGACCGTGAAGCTCGTCAAGGCCATCAAGGGTGTGGATGTGGATGTCAACAACGCGTCGCTGGACGATGTGAAAACGTATGAGCTCCTTGGCCAGGCGAACAGTTTTGGTATTTTTCAATTGGAAAGTTCGGGGATGCGAGACCTTTTAAAGCGTATCAAGCCGAACCAGTTCGAGGATCTAGTGTCTATTTTAGCGCTTTACCGTCCTGGGCCTATTGGAAGCGGCATGTTGGAAGATTATATCCGGCGTAAACGTGAAGGCCAGCAGATCCGCTACGATCATCCTAAGCTTGAACCGATCCTTAAAGATACTTATGGCATTATTATTTTTCAAGAGCAAGTTATGAGGATCGCAAGCGATCTGGCGGGATTCACGATGACACAAGCGGATCATTTGCGAAGCGCGATGAGCAAGAAGAAGACGGAGGTCATGGATAAGACGCGCGCGGATTTTGTCGCGGGGTGCAAAAAGGCATCTAATATCAAGGAACCTTTGGCCAACCGCTTGTTCGATCTCATTGATTATTTTTCCGGATATGGATTCAATCGCAGTCATTCAGCCGCGTACGCGTTGATCTCCTATCGTACCGCCTATCTGAAGGCCAATTTTCCAACAGAATTCATGTGCGCGCTTTTGACCTCAGAAAAGGATAACACCGACAAGATCGTCGAATATGTGAAAGAGTCCGAGGCTATGGGCATTCAGATCATGCCGCCGGATATCAACGCGAGCCAAAAAGAATTTAGTGCCGAAGGTGAGAGCGCGATCCGCTTTGGGCTCATTGCGGTTAAGAATGTCGGCGCGGCCGCCATTGAATCCATTGTTGAACAGCGTAAGGAAGGGCCGTTCGCGAACATTTTTGATTTTTGTAAGCGCGTGGACCTGCGCACAGCCAACCGTAAGGTCATTGAAAGTTTGATTCGATGCGGGGCGTTCGATTCTTTTGGGTTGCGCCGCTCCCAGATGATGGATGTTTTGGACAAAGCTTTGGAGTCCGGCTCTCAGGCACAAAAAGAACGCAGCACAGGACAGTTCTCGTTCTTTGACATGCAAGGTATGGATGATTTTAAGACAGACGCTGAAAGCTATCCTGATATTGAAGAATGGCCAAAAATGAAGACCCTTTCGGATGAAAAAGAGCTTCTCGGCTTCTATATCACAGGACATCCTCTGTCGCATTATCAAACTGAGATCAAAGAGTTTACAGATTATTCGACCAAGGACCTTGTGAAAGCCACGGAAGGTCAGGAAGTAAAATTGATCGGCCTGATCAGCCATGTCAAGCTGACCAATACGCGCAAGACCGGCGAGCGTATGGCTATCTTGAAGTTCGAAGACTTAGAAGGCGAGATCGAGGCTGTTGTTTTTCCATCGACCTATCAAGAAGTGTCGGCCAATTTAAAGGAGGGCGCTGTGGTCGTTTTGCGGGGACGTGTCAGTTTTCGTGAAGAAGCCCCTAAAATCATTGTCGCAGAGATCCGTGGCGTTAAAGAAGCATATCAATCCATTAAAAATATCAGCCTTGATCTGTCTGGTACAGATGAAAAAGCCATGGAAGCGCTCAAGGACAGATTGTCTCGTTTTCCCGGAAAGATCCCTGTGCATCTGCATCTGAACACTAATGAGCACAAGCGGGTTCAGATCCTTGTAGGAGAAAGCCTTTTTGTTCAGCCAAGCGAAACATTGATCGACCATCTTAAAGAGATCTTGGGGGAGGAAAAGATCTCTTTAGAGGTCTAATTTTGCCTTGACACTATAACCTCTTGTTGATACTATACTTAGGACTTGGAGGTAACATTAATGACAAAAAAAGACATTGTCCTTAAGATCACGGATATGACCGGCATCAAGCAGGTGGATGTCAAGAAAGTCGTTCAAAAGACCTTTGACGCCATTATTGATAGCCTCATCCGCTCTGAGAAGGTTGAGTTGCGTAATTTTGGCGTGTTCAAGATCAAAGAACGCAAGGCCCGTTTTGGACGCAACCCTCGTACCGGAGAAGGAGTTCCTGTCCCGCCGAGAAAAGTCGTCGTTTTCAAGCCTGGCTTGGAAATGAAAATGAGAATTAAATAGCTTTGATTTATTACAATTGAACATGATCACAAGGGCGGAGAGAACTCCGCCCTTGTGCCTATACAAAAGTTATTTATGGCCAACCAGAATAAATTTTCTTTACCGCGCGGTACCGCCGATATACTGCCTCAAGAGGTGCGTTTATGGCAGGATATTGAGGCCAAGGCGCGCTCCCTTTTTGATCTTTATCATTATCAAGAGATCCGTACGCCCGTTTTTGAAGAAACAGAACTTTTTGCTCGCTCCATGGGGGCAACAAGTGATGTGGTGCAAAAGCAAATGCTTACCCTGCAGCCTAATCAGCGTGAAGGGGAAAGCGGACAATCCTCAAAGATCTTTTCATTAAGACCAGAAGGAACAGCTTCAGTCGTTCGCTCCTATATCGAGAATAGCCTTGATCGCAAAGAAGCCCTGACAAAGCTTTTTTATATAGGGCCGATGTTCCGCGGCGAGCGTCCGCAAAAGGGAAGATTACGTCAGTTCTATCAGATCGGTGTTGAGGCTATAGGCCCTAATAGCGCGTCGCCTTATCTAGACGCGGAGATCATGGGGTTGAGCGTCGCGCTTTTAAAAGCGTTCGGCGTTAAGGATCATGTCTTAAAGATCAACACACTTGGCTCTCTTGAGGACAAACAGAACGTGTCCACTGTCTTGCGTGAAATGATCGGTGATCAAAAAGCGTCACTATGTCCGACATGTCAGCAAAGGCTGGATCGCAATGTTTTTCGCGTCCTCGATTGTAAAAATCAGGAATGCCAAAAGATCGTTGCAGGCTTGAAGCTTGGCGTTTCGCTTCTTTCTCAGCAGTCCCAGGAATATTACGCGCAAGTCAAAAAGGCCTTGGGTCTTTTGGGCGTTTCTTTTCAGGAAGTGCCGACCTTGGTGCGGGGTTTGGATTATTATACGCAGGTTGTTTTTGAGATCACAAGCCCAAGCCTTGGAAGCCAGGATGCTTTAGGCGCTGGGGGTCGCTATAACGGGCTCGTTCAAGAACTTGGAGGCTCAGAAGGTGTTGACGCGGTAGGATTTTCATTGGGGATGGAACGTATTATCTTGGCACGGCAAGCGGTGCCAGAGCCTCAAGCTAGAGGTGTTGATGTTTTTGTTGCGCCTATCGACGATAAAGCGTTCGAGAGTGCATTTCAGATCATGAACACGCTAAGGCAGCAAGGGTTGGCAAGCGATATGAGCTACAAGACCGCATCCCTTAAAAGTCAGATGCGCCTTGCGGATAAATTATCAGCGCGCTATGTCTGTATCCTGGGTGAGGATGAAATGAATCAAAATGCCGTCACGCTCAAAGATATGACGACCGGCAGCCAAGAGAAGATCTCACGCGAAGAAATAGTCGAGAAAATAAAGAAATTAGTATTAACATGATATTTATTCCGATGTCCTAAGGCGTTGGAATAGATTCGCACAGCAAACGTGATGTTCGTTGTGCTTTATAAGATAAGGTGCTCATTTATGCTAAGAACACACACCTGCGGGGAATTAAACAAAACATTTAAGGATCAAGAGGTCACGCTGTGCGGTTGGGTGCACAAGCGCCGGGATCATGGAAAATTGATCTTCATTGATATTCGAGATCGCTATGGCATCACGCAGGTCGTTTTTGTTCCGTCGGTAAGTAAACAAGCGCATGATGAAGCGCAAAAACTCGGCCCGGAATTCGTTGTCCGTATTACCGGTAAGGTAAATGTGCGCCCTGATAAGAACGTCAATCCGGATGTCGCAACAGGCGACATTGAGTTGTGCGCGACCGCGCTTGAGATATTGAACGTTTCAGAAGTGCCTGTGTTCGAGATCGATGATAATGCCGCTGAGCCGTCGGAAGAACTTCGCCTGGCGTACCGCTATCTGGACCTGCGCAAGCAAAAGGTCATGCAGGCCTTACGAGTTCGCCATCAGATCTGTTCGTGCATTCGTCAATTTCTGAACGCCGAGCAGTTCACAGAAGTTGAAACGCCTGTCCTGACCAAGTCCACACCGGAAGGCGCGCGGGATTTTTTAGTGCCTTCGCGGCTTAATCCAGGAACTTTCTTCGCGCTTCCGCAATCACCGCAATTGTTCAAGCAGATCTTGATGGTTTCCGGCCTTGATCGATATTACCAGATCGTGAAATGTTTTCGCGACGAGGATCTGCGCGCGGACCGTCAGCCAGAATTTACGCAACTGGATATGGAGATGTCGTTCGTGACAGAGGAAGATGTGTTTAGCTTGACCGAACGGCTTTTTCAAAAGATCATGAAAGAGGTGAAGGGCGTTGATATCGCGATCCCGTTCCCGCGCATGACGCACGCGCAAGCCATGGCCCAATACAAAAGCGACAAACCTGACACCCGCAAGCAAGGCGAGGAATTTTCTTTTCTTTGGGTTGTGGATTTCCCGCTCTTTAAATATAATGAAGAAGAAAAGCGCTGGGAAAGCGAGCATCATCCTTTTACGTCATTTTGTCAGGAGGATATACCGTTGTTGGAAAGCGGACAGTTCGATAAGATCCGTTCCAGGTCTTATGATCTGGTTTTAAACGGCAGCGAGATCGGTAGCGGATCGATACGTATTCACAAACAAGATGTACAGAAGAAAATATTTGATATAATAGGTTTTGATGAAGCGGAGGCGGAGAAGCGTTTTGGTTTCTTGCTCAAGGCCTTTCGCTATGGGGCTCCACCGCATGCCGGCGTGGCGTATGGTATTGATCGATTAGTCGCGATCCTTTTGGGCCTTGATTCGATCCGTGATGTGATCGCTTTTCCTAAGACACAAAAAGGAAGTTGTCTGTTGACAGAAGCCCCGGCGGAAGTTGATAGTAAGCAATTGAAAGAATTGGGAATTATCTCTATTAATAAAAAAGGAGGAGAGTAATGTTAAATCGTCTTTTCGCAAGGATCGCGATCGTTGTCGTGGCATGTTTTTTGGCCAGTTGCACAATGAGGACCTATGTTCAGGATCGTGGACGCGTTGATCAGGAGATGACCGGCAATGCGGGATGTATCCAAGGCGCATGCCCGCAAGCAGACCGTGGGGATGTCAAGCAAACCCGTCGAACATATGTTTTGGAAGTCGTGACCAATCCTAAAAAGATCGACACCGCCACCAAGACGGACACAAGCAGTGTCTCTTCGGAGGTCTACACGGAGCAAAATTTTACAACCCGCAGCACGGTCAAGCCAAGAGCGATCGTTTTGCCGGATGCCCCAGAGCCTGTTGTCGTTGAGAAAAAAGCGACCTTTGTCGATTATAAGATCAAAGAAGGGGATACACTGCAGAAGATCTCCAAAGAATTCTACGGCACCTATGGCCGCTGGAATGATATTTACCAAGTTAACAAGGACGTTCTGACGAACCCTGATCGTATCAAGCCAGGAAAAGTCATTCGCGTTCCGCAGAATTAATGCCGTATGGAGCGCATCCTTAAACTGACAAGTAATCAGGACCTTCAGCTTATTTTCGGAAAATACGATCAGAACCTCAAGCTGATCGAGAATGAGTTGGGGATCCAGATCTTTCGTATCCAAGAAGGCCTTCGGGTCGTTGGCAGTGAAGAGAAGATCGATCGCGTTTCCGGCTTGATGGACTACTTGATGGATTTCGTCCAGAAAGGCCAAGATGTCAAGCGCTATGATATTATCTATGCTTTACGCTTGGCTGATCCAGGTCAAGGCTTTGATTTTAAAACCCTTTCAAAGCGCAAGATCCCTGTCGCGGCCAAAAAAGGTTCGGTCGTTACACCTAAGACCAAAGGCCAGGTCGAATACGTTGAGACCATCAAGAAGAGCGATATTGTTTTTGGTATTGGGCCTGCCGGCACAGGAAAAACATATTTGGCCATGGCGATGGCCGTCAACGCCCTTCAGAAAGGGTTGGTTCGTCGTATCATCTTGACCCGTCCTGCCATTGAGGCGGGAGAAAGTTTAGGGTTCTTGCCGGGCGATATGGTGGAAAAAGTTTCACCATATTTGCGTCCATTATATGACGCGCTTTATGACATGATCGAGGCCGAAAGGGTCGATCAGTATGCCGAAAAAGGCATCATCGAGGTCGCTCCGCTGGCTTACATGCGCGGACGCACCTTAAATGACGCGTTCGTTATCCTGGATGAGGCGCAAAATTGCACGAAGGACCAAATGAAGATGTTCTTGACCCGTCTCGGCTTTGATTCCAAAGCTGTTATTACTGGCGACATCACGCAGAGCGACTTACCGGCGGGCGAGCTTCCTGGGCTTGTTTCCGCGGAGAAGATCCTGAAGGATGTCGATGGGATAAAGTTCGTCTATTTGACCGGCGAAGATGTTGTCCGCCATGAGCTTGTTCAGCGCATTATTGAGGCGTATGAAAAATCGAATTCTAAATAATTTACGCATAGCTAACGCCATCATTCTAAGTGTTTTATTCGTGGCGTTGACCGTGTTTTGCTATATCGCCAAGCTCTCCTTGGCGATCCCGCTATTCTTGCTGGTCTTAGGTGTCTATTGTGTTCTTGCGCGCAAGTCCGATTACCGCCTTTTTCTCAACCTTGGATTTTTGCTCGCGATCCTTCTTTTCTTAGCGTACACATCCAATCGGTACGCGTTTTATTCCAATCTGTTGATCCCGGTTTCCGCGGTTGGGCTTCTGGTCATTATCCTTTATAATGATCTTTACTTGGCGCTGTTGATGTCCTTTGCCGCTAGCATTCTGACCGGGTTGGTCGCCGGCAATCGCCTCGATATCGCTGTGATCTATTTTATCGCGAGCGTCGTTGGCGCTTTGAGGGTTCGCAACGCGCGTACGCGCAGCGAGCTGATCAACGCGGGATTCTTTATCAGTATTTTTCAGGTCCTCTGTGTCACGCTCTTGAATCCCTTCCCAGATTTCATCTTCAGCCGTCATTTTCTTTTGGATTATTTTCGGCCGCTGTTCATCAACGGCCTGGTCTCGGCTATGATCGTGATCGCCACACTGAAGGTCTTTGAATATCTGTTCGGTGTTATAACGAATTTTAGCCTTTTGGAGTTGTCAGACTTGAACCATCCTTTATTGAAGCGGATGATCCTAGAGGCCCCTGGGACATATCATCATAGCTTGTTGGTTGGCAATCTGGCTGAGATCGCTGCCAACGCCGTTGGTGCCAACGCTCTTTTGTGCCGGGTTGGTTCGTATTACCATGACATCGGCAAGATCGACAAGCCGGAATATTTTGTCGAGAACCAGATCTTTGAGTCCAGCAAACATGATAACCTTGAGCCAACGATGAGCCGCCTGGTCATTTTTAATCATGTCATCAATGGTGTTGAGGTCGCGAAAAAATATCACTTTCATCCGGCGATCATTGATTTTGTCCAGCAGCATCATGGAAAAAGTTTGATGCATTATTTCTATCAAAAGGCGATCTCTGAAGCTCGGGAAGGGGAGGCGATCGACGAGCAGACTTTCCGTTATCCAGGGCCAAAGCCTCAGACCCGCGAAACCGCCATTATGATGCTGGCGGATTCTGTAGAAGGCGCTTGTCGTGCGCTGGAAGAGCCGACCCCTCCGCGTATCGATGAAACCGTACGTAAGATCATCAACAATAAATTTATTGACGGTCAGCTGGATGAATGCAGTTTGACGCTTAAGGACCTGGAAGTGATCGGCATGACGTTCACACGCGTTCTAAGCGCGATGTATCATACGCGCGTTAAATATCCTGAGAGAAAGAATGAAAACGCAAATCGACGTTCGAAACCTCCAGACGCGAATTCCCTTACGCCCTCACCTGATAGCAGCCAAGGTTAAGAAGTTCCTTTCTCATGAAGGCATTGCCGCCGCGGACCTTTCTATCGCGATCGTCAGCGACTCTCATATTAAATCTTTGAACCAAAAATATTTAAAGCACGATTACGCAACAGATGTCCTCGCGTTTAATTTGGCCTCAAGCTGTATCGGGCGCGCCCATGGTCTGTATGGCGAGGTGGTCGTCTCGGCGGACACCGCTAAGCGCCAATCGAAGGTTTTCAAGACGACCGTTTCTGATGAGCTTTTGTTGTATATCATTCACGGCATCTTGCATCTGTTGGGTTTTGATGACCATAGCGCCAAAGATATCACGCGCATGCGTGCCAAAGAAAAAGCCGTTTTAGCCCGCCTAAAAAAGAAATGATCTTAAAAACCGAAGGTATCGTCCTGAAACGTTTTGATTTTCGCGAAACCAGTCGTATCGCGACTTTCTTTACCCGTGATCACGGCAAGATCAAGGGGGTCCTTAAAGGTATCCGCAAGGATCACAAAAAATTCGGTAGCAACATCGATCAATTTTCCGTTAATGATATCGTCTATTATTTTCACCGTGACGCGGAATTGCATTTGGTAGGTCAGTGCGATCTTAAGGCGTTTTTTTTCAAGATCCGTCAGGACATCAAGCGTACTCTGGCGGCGAGCTACGCCCTTGAGCTTGTTGATTCCATTATGCCAATGGAGGAAAAGAACGAACTGATCTATGATCTGCTGTTAAGGTACCTTCACACCCTTGAGGATACGGATGATGTCAGCAAGCTTGTGCATGTCTTTCAGATCAAGATCTTGTTGTTGTCGGGTTTTCGTCCGTATTTGGATTCATGCGTCGTTTGCCAGGCTAAGATATCGCCGAAGATGCATTTTAGCATGAAGCTCGGCGGGCTTATTTGTGAGAACTGTTATGGTAATGATCACGCCGCCACACACGTTTCACGCGGGACTATCGCGTCGCTTGTGCATATCGAAAAAGGTGAATGGAAAAATATTCTACGCCTTAGGCTTACCGCTCTAACCCAAAAAGAGCTCAAGTTTATCCTCAACAATTTTCTTGTCTATCATCTTGAGCGGCACATGAAAAGCGCGCGCTTTCTTAACCACAAACGATAAGAATAAGTCAAGATTCAAAAGTCAGAATTCAAAAGGTAAAAGACGGGAAAAAAATAATAAATTTACTGGCAAGAAGTCAATTTTGATCGTTTTGTTTTCTTGAATCTTGGATCTTAAAGCTTGATCTGCTTTTTGATTTTATTTTTGACTTTTGACTTTGAAATTTTGAATTTGATTGAGGATATCCTTGGCAAGAGCCTTGCCGATCTGCGGGACACTGGCGATATCATCGAGGGGTGCCAGGCGAAGATCAGAAAGCTTTTTAAATCCTTTGGAGAAAAGATTGCGCGCGCGAATGCGTCCTACGCCTTTTAAGAGGACAAGATCGAGGAGTTCTTCGCGAATACCGTATTGGATGCGGCGTTTGAGGTCATCGGTCGCGAAGGTGAGGCGTTTAAATTTAAAAAGTTCAGCGATAACGGAGGCTGCATAGAGGATCCACTGCGCGGATTCTACATGACGGTGAATATCGCCTGGCCCGACATTAAAACGATCACAGAGATCATCTTCTTTTGTTTCATCGATCCATTGCGACCAGAGAAGCGTTGTTTTTAGAACACGCAATTGAAAAAAGAAATCCTCCAGATCAGGAAAATCCTGCGCTGTCACGATAAATTCATCCCCACAAGAAGACATAAATCCTTCCAGTTGTTCATAGTCAGATTTTGTGATGCTCGCAAGCCTTTCCGCGTCAGGGCAGCAGGCAACAAGGTGTAATAATCCTGTTGCCGAATATCCGCCGGTCCGATGGGCTTTCGCGAGGCCTTGATGGAGCATAATGCCTGTGATGGGGTCAATGTACAGGCGGCTTACACATTGACCAAAGGCTGTTGCGAAATACCGAAATCCGCTTTTTTCAATAAGTCCGTGTTTTTCCAAGAAATCAAAGATCTTGCTGATAAGCTCGATCAAGTTGCCCGTGAGTTTTTGGTGGGCTAAAAATGTATGCGAGATGAATTCAAACATCTCATTGATATCGTGCACGTGTCCGGCGGCAATAGAAGCCAAGATGTGGATGCGCAAGGCCGATTCGCTTCCTAATTTAGAAATGACAGGCTCAGGGGCGGCTTCAATGTAGCGTTCAAAGAGAAGCCGCGACTCGGCAAAGGTTTTCGCGATGATGACCGCTTCACCAAAATCATCGTAGCCGGGCCGTCCGGCACGTCCGGCACATTGCTTGTATTCGGAAACCGGAATGTAAGCGGCGCCAAGCCCTGATTCGTAGCGTTTGGTGTCGCGCAAGATAGTGCGCTGGGCAGGGAGGTTCACTCCGGCCGCGAGCGTTGGCGTAGAGCAGATGACACGGACCAAATTTTGACGGAACGCGTCTTCAATGATCTTGCGTTGTTCTGGCCGAAGCCCCGCGTGGTGAAAAGCAACGCCGTGTTCTAAGACATTAGAGAGCTTGCGGCAAATCTTTGTCGCTTCACCGCTTCCTTTGACGACTTGTTGTGAAAGCTCCTTGAGCAATTCTTTTTCGCTAGGTTTGAGAAGCTCCGACACCGGGCTTGCAAGCAATAACGCGGAGGCTTGCGCCGAGCGGCGGCTGTTGACAAACACCAACACTTGTCCTTTGCCGCGCAAAGTATCCAGCGTCAGTTTGGTCAAGTCATCTGGAAATTCGTCTTCGTGAATAGCCTTCCTGCCAAACCCGTCAAAAACAATTTCTTCGTTAAAATAAACCCCTTCGCGTAGCGGCACGGGCCGCCAGGTGCTTTCCACGAATTCTGCCTTCAGCCACTGCGCCATTTCGCTGGCGTTCTTGACCGTAGCGCTCAGCGCAAGAAGCTGAACGTTAGGATTCAGCTGTTTGATGCGCGCGGTGAGAATTTCAAGCGTTGGACCGCGGGATTCATCGTTGATGAAATGAATTTCATCTAAGACCACAACCGAAAGATTATCAATAAGCCATTTAGCGCGGGAACGCAATAGCGCGTCCACTTTCTCGGCGGTGGCGATCAATATTTGATAACGATTCAAGCTTTTGCTGGGGCTATCCAGATCGCCTGTTGCAATGCCGACATGGATTCCTAAAGGCTCATATTTTTTCTGAAAATCGTTAAACTTCTCGCTCGCTAGAGCTTTTAAGGGTGCAATATAAAGACATCGTCCGCCGTTTTGGATGATGGACTTGATCATGCATAGCTCAGCGACAAACGTCTTTCCAGCAGCTGTGGGAATTGCTAAAAGAAGGCTTTTGCCATCTAAGGCGCCGTGCTTGATGGCTTGCGCCTGCGGTGGATAGAATTTCTTTATGCCATTGGAAGTGACGGCATCGATAACGCTTTCGGGGAATTGGTATTCCAGTAAGGTTTTGCGGACATCGGACATAAGTCCTTACTTGTAACACAAAAGAATAGGGGTGTCAAATGAGCGCTTAAGTTACGGATACCTCTCTGGGTGACATAACTTAAGCGTGCGAATTTGTCCCAGGAGTCCCACTTAGGCGGGACGACGCGGGGTCTTAAAAGATTATCTTTTCTTCTCAGGAATGTAAATTTTCCCCAGCGTGAAAAATTTACTCGACTTTTCGGTTTCACTTTATCGCCAGCAGTGAAACCTCAACAACGTCCTGCTTCAAAAAGATAATCTTTTTTCGCTTACCCTGGTCAGAGAGCGTGCTGGCGTTGTCCGTTCGCGAGTTTCCTTAGCCGCCTGTATTCCGCAGCTGTTTGGAAAAGACAGGCGAGCGAAGGATGTTTGAGCGAGGGATAATGACAGCACGCCTTACGCAAAGAGGATACATTGATTTTTATCAATTTTCTCGCTTCCCTTGCCAGTGTTGACCTGAAAGGGTAAGTACCCTATAATCATTTAATAAAAATATAAGGAATAATATTTATGCGTATCGTTTTGCAAAGGGTCAAAGAGGCGAGTGTCACGGTGGGCGGCCAGGTGGTGGGCCGTATCGGCAAAGGGTTATTGGTTTTTTTAGCCGTTGCCAAAGAAGACACAGCAGATGATATCAACTATCTTGTCAGAAAGCTTATTGAACTTCGCATTTTTGAAGATGCTCAGGGCAAGATGAATTGTTCTATTACCGAAGTCGGCGGGGAATTTTTGGTCGTTTCGCAATTTACACTTTTGGGCGCCTGCGAAAAAGGCAGGCGCCCTTCTTTTGATGCGGCCGCGGATCCGCAAAAAGGTGAAGAATTTTATAACGCGTTTGTCGATGCGCTTAAAAGCGCTGGCCAAAAGGTTCAAACCGGCCAATTCCGCGCCATGATGGATGTGGCACTCATTAACGACGGGCCCGTCACTTTCATCTTGGAGAGTAGAGGGTAGGGAGAAAGGTTTTTGGGGGTTGAGGGGAGATATTGACATGATCAACAATGAAGCTTCAAAGGGTCAAGTTGTTTTGTATGGCAAAGACCTGAAAGTTCATCTTGAAAAAGAGACTGTCTGGCTTACCCAAAAACAGATGGCTGTGTTATTTAGTAGAAACATGCGAACTGTCAATGAGCACATCCAGAATATTTTTAAGGAACAAGAATTATCGAAAAAGGCAGTTATCCGGAAATTCCGGATAACTGCTTCTGACGGGAAATCCTATGAAGCCAATTTCTATAATCTCGATGTCATTATCTCAGTTGGATACCGTGTCAAATCAAAGAATGGAACCCGCTTCCGTATCTGGGCCACAAAGGTGCTCAAGAAGCATTTGGTCGATGGCTATACGATCAATGAAAAGCGGTTGAAAACTGCCGAACATAAATATCTCGAACTGCAGCGGTCTATTAAGCTTTTAGGCAACGTCATCCAGCTTGATAGCCTATCCGATGAGACTAAGGGGTTGATCAAGGTCATTGCAGAATATGGCCGCGCGCTTGATATTTTAGATGGTTACGATCATCAAAAGGTTTCTTCCCCTAAGGGAACAAGGCAAGTTCGGTTCGCTTTTACTTATGAACATGCTCAAAATATCATCCAGGCCATGAAACAGCAGCTCAAGGAATTTCCGCTTTTTGGCCGGGAAAAGGACAAGAGTTTTCAAAGCTCCATCAACGCTATCCATCAAACGTTTGGAGGAAAGGATCTTTATCCGACGGTCGAAGAAAAAGCTACGCATTTATTGTATTTCGTTATAAAAAACCACAGTTTTGTTGACGGTAACAAGCGTATCGCGGCGGCACTTTTTATCTGTTTCTTGCAGAAAAACGGTATTCTTCTACGCAAAGACGGCAGTAAGCGAATTGATGACAACGCGTTGGTCGCCTTGACCCTTATGGTTGCCGCGAGCAAGCCGGAAGAAAAAGAATTGTTGATCAAAGTTATTTTGAACTTGTTGATTTAGGCAGAAAGGTTTTAGGGGTTTCTTATTAAATTAAAAGGAGATATGTCTTATGATTTGGTCAATGCGACCAGACCTTTTGTCCAGAATTCTTATAACGGAAAAAGGTTCAGGAGCTTGCAGTATTTGTAGCAAATACTTCACCAGCGAGCGAGTGGCTACGCCGGAGGAAGTAGTGAGACAGTTGTTTCTTGTTAAGCTTGTTTTGCATTACAATTATGATCCTATTTCCGTTATCACAGAATACCCTATCCAGATCGGCATCACTAAGAAACGCGCGGACATCGTAGTTTTAAGCGATAAAAGAACCCCCTTGATCATTGCTGAAATTAAGATAAAAGCGGACAAGGACACTGAGCATCAACTTGTTTCCTATCTTGCAGTAGCGAGAGCTTTGTTTGGCGTTGTTGTTTCTGAGACCGAAATAAAGTTTTTTAGATATAATGCTGATGGTTCGCTTTCCAGGATCACAGATATTCCTGTCAAAGTTTCCGGTGATGCATCTTATATTGTTCAGGATGAAGAAGCTGACGTGAATACCTTCGGTATCACAAAGCTCATGAAGAAAAGTAATAATACTTCTATTTTGATAATAAATGGCCATGAAATTGAGATAAGAAATAATAAGATAATGAAATACAGCAATATCCAGAAGTCTGCTTTGAACAAGGGGATTGTTCTGAGCCATTCTCCAGAGCAAGGTGAATGGCATCGTGCCCTTGAACATCTTTTTTTAAATGCTGAAGATGTTCTGCCTTCTTCATGTAAAACTGAAAGTCTTCAGAGCGATGAGGATACTGTCAATGCTGTCAATACCTTTGGCATCGTAAAATTACTTAGGCAAGATAAAAACACATCGGTTCTAGTGATTAATGATTCTCAAATAACAATAAAAAATAACAAGCTGATCAAATATATTAATATTCAAAAATGCGCTTTGAACAGCGGGATTGTTTTAAGCCATTATCCTACACAGAAGCAATGGAATATCGCTCTGGAATATCTTTTTTCGCATGCCGAAGACGTGCAAGGTCCTCCTGATGCCTTTGATAGCTGGAAGGACTCCATCGAGAAATATCTTATCGGCAAGGCCAAGGTAAGAAGCATTGATATTTGGACAGAATGCTTGAAGGGTTTCTCCTCTGACTTCGACCGTGGCAGGCAGAGGCGCGTTGCTGACTGCATGATGCGCTTGGGATGGATTAAGAAAAAAATCAGAGTCAATGATAAGACTTGCAACGGATATATCAACCCCAAATCCCATGACCAATACGAAACTACTTCTGAACGTCCCTGGGATGAAGAAGAAAATACCTTGCTAGGGCAGTAGAGCGTTGTTTAGAGTTTTTAGATTCCAACCCGGCACAACAAAATGAAACTATATAAATATAAGTCTTTAAGTAATCTTGGTCACGTGTACGATATTTTGTTGAATAAGCGGCTTTATTGCGCAAGCATCGATAAGTTAAACGATCCTTTTGAGGGGATGTTTAGCTTGAGATATCTGACGGGTATTAAAAGAGAGAAGTCACCAGCAGGGTCTTTGGTCCGTGGTGAATATGAAAGTTCTTCAAGTTCAGATCCAAAGGCTGAGAAAATAAATACTCTTGTGAAAAACAAGAGGATCTGTTGCCTTTCAGAGAAAAATGATGACGTTCTTCTCTGGGCGCATTATGCGGATAGCTGTGCCGGAATAGCCATTGAAATAGAGGTGCCTGATGACGATGTTCTGATGGTAAAAACACCTCCGGGAAGAGAACGTCATCGAATTCCAAAGGATACTAAAAGACGAATATTTCAAGTTGATTATAAAGAAGATTTGCCGGAAATAATTCATGGCCCTAAATCTAAAATAGCTAACGAACAATCTCTAATTGCCTTAACGACAAAATTAGCTCATTGGAAATATGAAAAGGAATTTAGGGTCATTCAGAAAAAGGAGCATTACCACTTAGATTGTGGCATTAAAAAAGTATATTGTGGATGTAATATAGACGCTGGAATTTTTGATCAGATGAAAAACTTGTTTGGCAAAAGAATCAACCTTATAAGGATGAATGTTAATCATAGGAAAGAATGGATTACGTTTTGATTTAATGTTACAGAAATTTAATACTTCATTTTAACCATGACTCTTCTTGACACCCACGCCCATTTAGATCATACCGATGACGCGCCGGCGCAATTGCGCGAGGCAGCAGAGGCGGGCGTTTGCGCGGTCATTGCCGCGGGCGTTGACTTGGCCGCGAACAAGATCCATTTGAAACTCGCCAAAGAGTGGAAAATGCCAAAGATTTTCCTGGCGTTTGGCATTCATCCCGGCAATATCATTACACCGCAAATTGAGCCAACGCTTCAGTTCATCCGTGAGCACAGAAGCGAGGCCGTGGCGATCGGCGAAATTGGACTTGATTATTGGTATCCGATGGTCAAGAAAAGCGATGAGCGCAAAAAACAACAGTGTGAAGTGCTTCAAGCGCAGCTGGATTTGGCTAAAGAATTCGACCTTCCTGTTATCATTCACAGCCGAGGAGCGTGGCGGGAATGTTTTGATATGGTAAAAGCGTCCGGTATGACGCGCGCGGTTTTTCACTGGTACAGCGGGCCGCTGGATGTCCTACAAGATATTTTGGCAAGCGGATATCTTGTCTCGGCGACGCCAGCGCTTTTTTATAGCCCGCAGCTTCAGGAGGCTATGAAGTTCGCACCCATTGAGCAGACCATGATCGAGACGGATACGCCGGTCGTGTATCGCTTAAGCGAAGAAAAAAGTTTTAAGGCTGGGCCAAAAGATGTATTCTTTACGCTTGACGTTTATGCTAAACTTAAAAGTCTAGACAAGAAAAAAGCGGCAGACGTTTTGAACGCGAATGCCAAAAAATTCTTTAACTTACCATTATGAGTGAATTTCGAGTCTTAAGTAAACAAATTATCGCGCCTGAAACCAAGCGCATGGACATCGTAGCTCCGTCTATCGTTCAAAAGGCAAAGCCGGGACAATTTGTTGTTGTGATGCCAACGGAGAGGTCGCAGTGCTTGGCTTTTCCCATCGTTGAGGCCAGTGTCCAGAAAAATGCCATCACGCTTATTTTTAATGAACGAACATTATCAGAAAAGGCATTTGGTGGGTTTGCGATCAACGAGGAGGTTCACGCGGTCTTAGGGCCTTTGGGCGATCCTGTCCTTGAGGATGCACAAGGAATCGTCGTCGGTGTCGGCCACGAGCTTGGTATCGCTCAGGTCTTGCCTGTATGCCGGCATTATCAGAAAAAAGGAAATAAGGTTTTTGGCATCTTGAGCGCGTCTACACGGAAAACCATTATCCTTGAGCCGGCGATGCGTGTGAGCTGCCATAGCGCATTCGTTGTTACAGCTGATGGATCGGCAGGCAAAAAAGGAAGTGTCGCTGATATGTTATCTCAGGCGATCGCAGGGCATGCTATTAGCCAAGTCTATGTCGCTGCGGATACCGCGAACATGCAGGATGTCGTATCCTTGTGCCGTCAACATAAGATCAAGGTCAGTGTGATCGTTAAGCCTTTCGCTTTAAGTGGTATCGGATTTTGTGGGACAGATGAGGTCAAGGTGGGCAAGGAATACGTTTTGATGTCCGCGCAAGGATGTATTTTTGATGGAGAAGTTTTTGATCTTGATTTTTATCAGAAAAAAGAAGAGAGCCGTATCGTATGAAGAATAACAAAACATCTATGAATGTTCAGCCTGCGACAAAGCGCATTAAGAATTTTTCGGAAGCCGTCCTCAGTTTTAATAAAAAACAAGCCATGCTGCAAGCGCAGCGTTGCCCGCAATGTTCGCAGCCTGAATGCGTGAAGGCTTGTCCCTTGGGCGTGGATATTCCAGGATTTATCCGCCTTATCCGTGAAGGAGACCTTGCAAAAGCACTTCAGAAGCTGCGCGAAGACAATAGCCTTACAGGTATCTGCGGACGACTGTGCGAAGCACCATGTGAAAAAGCGTGTATTTTTAGCAAAGACGGCGGTCAGCCGATCGCGATCAAGAGTTTGGAGCGCGCGGCGTTCGATCTGGGTAATGTTCGTTTACAAGAGATCTTTAACGCGCAGGCGAGCAATAAGAGCGCTAAGAAAGTCGCGGTTATTGGTAGTGGTCCGGCAGGATTGATGGCGGCCGCGAACCTGATCGAGGACGGCCATAGCGTCACAGTTTTTGACGCGCTGGATAAAAATGGCGGCATGCTGCGTTATGCCGCGTGTGATTTTCATCTGCCGCGAAAAGTTTTAGACGCTGAGATCGATTATGTGCGATCGCTGGGGACAGCGTACGTTCATAACACCTTGATCGGGCAGGAGCAGATGATCACAGAGTTTTTGCTCAATGATTTTCAAGCGGTCTTGATCGCCACAGGCCTTGGTTTTGAAACAGGCGCGCAAGCCGCGGACCGCAGCATCAAAGGTGTGATCACAGGCCAGGAATTGTTGTTCCGTGTGAATTTTTTGTCCAGTTATGAACCTGCAAAGGCTGTTCTACCGTTTTTGGGGCAAAAGGTTATCGTGATGGGTAACAGTCTTGATGCGATGGAGTGCGGTCGGCTTCTTTTACGGTTAGGTAAAAAAGTTACGTTCGTGCACGAAGGAAGCGATGATGAACTGCCATTTCCGGAAGAAGAAAAGATACTCGCTCAGGAGGAAGGCTTGACATGGGAGGGTTTTGCCAAAGTTGTGGACATCACGCAAGATAAAACAGGTGCTGTTGCAGGTGTGCGCTGCGCGCGGCTTGATTTTGCTGATCAGGATGGGGACTGGATATTGATGCCAGTCAAGGATTCGGATTTTATTATTGACGCGGATACGGTCGTTATTTGCGGGCTTTACGAAGCGAACACGTCGTTTACGCGCTTGGGTGGCGGATTAAAGGTCAACAAGCAAGGATGTCTTGCCGTGAAAAGAGATCAGTGCGCGACAAACTTGAAAGGTGTTTTTGCTGCCGGCGGAGTCACGCAGGGCGTGATGCCGCTTGTGCAGGCGCTCGCGCAAGGCAAGAAGGCGGCCAGAGAGATCGATGAATATTTGCAAAAGGCATAAAAGATATGATAAAGCAGATCACAGCTCAGGATATTCGCGCTAAAAAAAGACGGAAACAAAAGATCGTGATGCTCACGGCCTATGATTATTCCATGGCGAAGATCGTGGACGCGGCTGGGGTGGACGCGATCTTGGTCGGGGATTCTCTGGCCAATGTTATGCTGGGATTAGCTTCCACCAATGATGTCACGACCGATCAGATGATCTATCATTCAAAAGCTGTCGCGCGCGCGGTTGAGCACGCGCTTGTTATCGGTGACATGCCGTTTGACGCGTATCAAAAAAGGCCTCAGGATGCTGTCAAGAATGCCAAGCGCTTTATCAAAGAGGGCGGATGCCAGGCGGTTAAGATCGAGTGGTTTGAAGGTTGCATTGCCGTTGCTAAAAAAATTATCGCCAGCGGGATCCCTGTCATGGGCCACGTGGGCTTAACGCCACAAACAGCCGCGGCCTTAGGGGGTTTTAAAGTGCAGGGTAAAGACGCGCAGTCCGCGAAAAAGATCATCACTCAAGCCGTGGCATTTCAAAAGTGCGGATGTTTTGCTATTGTTTTAGAATGCATTCCTGACAGGATCGCCGGGGAGATCACAAAGACCTTAAAAGTCCCGACGATCGGGATCGGCGCGGGTGTTCATTGCGACGGGCAGGTCTTGGTCATTCATGACATTTTAGGATTATTTGATCGTTTTCGCCCCAAATTTGTCAAGACCTACGCGAACGTGCGGGCTGTGATGCAGAAGGCGATCGCGGCTTACGCGCAAGACGTACGCGCGAAAAAATTCCCAACACGCAAGCAGTCATTTACGATCAAGCCCGAAGAATTTAGCAAGCTAAAAGACTGACAGGAGTTCGTGCATGCGTAAGTGTCCTTTCTGCGCGGAAGAGATCCAGGATGGCGCGATCAAATGCCGCTGGTGCAATGAATTTTTTGTCGAAAAACCGGCGGTTCAAGCCAAGTGGTACAACAAGACCACTACGATCCTCGCTGGTTTTTTGGTGCTCGGTCCGTTCGTCCTGCCTTTGGTATGGACCAATCCCCGTTACAGCCAGCAAAAAAAGATCATCGTTTCTGCGCTGATCATCGCGGCAACAATACTAATGGTCTATGCCACTGGCGCTATGATGAAGCAGATGCAGGACCAATACAAAATGCTGTTCTGATCCTTGTGATACATGCGATACCCTCAGCAGATCCCGCATTAAGGCTCTTCTTTCTTTTTTAAAATTCCTTGTAAAACTCGTCTAAAAACACGTATAATAAAATCATCACCTATCATTACGCACGGAAAGGAAAGTGTGGCAAAAGACCTTTTGCATCAAGATCATGCCGATGAGGGCCATCGACCTGCTCACGAGACGTCGCTGGGAAAAGATTTTTTCATCGTGGCCGTAGGTGTCATCCTGATCTCGTTGGCATTCTTGTTGTTCGGATCGATCTCCGGCCTTGGGCTTAAAGCTGATTTTCCGCGTGTCAGCACGCCTGTGATCGATGATTATGGCAATCCGATCAATGTCCCGGAGGCGGATATTGACTCGGGTACCGCGTATGGATTTTTTCGGATAGGTATTTTGTCTGGACTTGTTGCGGTCATTGTTTTTTTGGCGACATTCATTTTGTTGCGATGGTCTAAGAAGTTCAATAAACAGATGATGCCGCATCAAGACCGGGCAAAGGATGCTTCTCAGATAGGCCCATTACAGTAAAAATATGTATTTTTCTTATCCTCAGATGTTCCAGAACAAAGAAGGTGTGTGATGGATTTCTTTACCTTGCCACGCTTATTAGTCATCTTTTTCACGATCTTTGGCGCCTTATTGGTTTTCATGTGCTTTTTGCTGGCAAAAAAAGCCATGAGTGCCAGCAAAGACCGCTCTCAATACAAGAGCCAGAAGATCGTTAAGAATTATTATGAAGATGGTGGAAAACAGATCAAAGATTCGACGATCAGCGGCCAGCTGATCAAGCGTTGGAAAGAGAATTCTCAATCCTGGAAAGACTTCTTGGAGTGATCTTGACCGTTTAGCAGGCCACCTCTTTGCCCGGCCTGGGCTTCTGATATATGCGACCGACCTTCCTTATGATAGAAAATCTGATTTTTCATTTTGAAAAAGCTTGATTTTTCAAAAGCTTTCCGATAAAATACTCGCTCTATGTCTCACGAAAATTTCATGGAAAAAATAGTTTCTCTCTGTAAGCGTCGCGGCTTTATTTTTCAGTCCTCAGAAATTTATGGCGGCTTGGGAAGCGTTTGGGATTATGGCCCCTTAGGCGTTGAGCTTAAACGCAACGTTAAGGACGCGTGGTGGAAAGCAGTTGTTCATCGTCGTGATGATGTCGTGGGCTTAGATGCTGGCATTTTAATGCATCCCAACACTTGGCGGGCGTCAGGGCATGCCGAGAATTTTTCTGATATCCTCGTTGATTGTCGATCCTGCAAAAAACGTTTTCGCAAAGACCATATCGGCGACACCTGCCCGGAATGTGGCAGCAAGGATTTTACCGATGGGCGAGCCTTTAATCTGATGATGCAGACGCATTTGGGCGCGGTGGAAGATGAGAATAGCCTTTGTTATCTTCGTCCTGAGACCGCCCAAGGGATCTTCGTTAATTTTGCCAATGTTGTTGATACGACACGCAAGCGCCTGCCGTTCGGTATCGCGCAGATCGGTAAATCCTTTCGCAATGAGATCACGCCGGGCAATTTCGTTTTTCGCACACGTGAATTTGAGCAGATGGAGATCGAATATTTTACGGACCCAGCGGACGCCGAAAGGATCCACAGCGAGTGGGTGCAGGCACGATTTCAGTGGTATCTTGATCTAGGCATCCGAAAAGAATATTTACAGCTGCGTCCCCATGGCGCGGACGAATTGGCGCATTATGCCAAGGCGTGCACGGATATTGAATATCGATTTCCTTTTGGATGGGCAGAGCTTGAGGGGGTCGCCAACCGCACGGATTTTGATCTTCAACAGCACTCGAAATTTTCGGGCAAGGACCTGCAATATCAAGACAATATTTCTGGTAAGAAATTTTTCCCGTACATCATTGAGCCATCCGGCGGCGTGGACAGGGCGACCTTGGCCTTTTTGACGGACGCTTACCATGAAGAAACGGTCAATGATGCCACGCGCGTTGTCCTTCGCCTAAGCAAGACATTGACACCTACGAAGATCGCGGTGCTTCCGCTCTTGAAAAAGAACGCAGAAATTGTTACAATGGCAAAACGTATCAAGGCGGATCTCTCTAAAAGTTTTGTGACCGTCTATGATGACACAGCGGCTATCGGCAAGCTTTATCGCCGCCAGGATGAAGTTGGAACATTTTTTTGCGTGACAGTTGATGTTGACTCCTTAAGTGATCAGTGCGTGACGGTCCGGCACCGTGACACCATGGCGCAGGAACGCATCCAGGCAGATCAGCTCAAAGAATATTTCGTACAACAATTCTCAACTTAATTAACAGTTAGAAAGGATAGGGGTAGAAGCAATGGCTGGCAAAACAAAGAAGTATGTGTATTCGTTCGGTGGCGGTAAAGCGGATGGCAATGAATCCATGAAAAATCTCCTGGGCGGCAAAGGTGCGAACTTGGCCGAAATGGCAGGGAATAAGAATTTAAAGCTCCCTGTTCCTCCAGGATTCACGATCACGACCGATGTCTGTACGTATTATTACGCGAACAAAAAGAAATATCCCGCAGAACTCAAAGCCCAGGTCAAAGCCGCGATGGCAAAGGTTGAAAGCGTAATGGGCAAGAAATTCGGCGACGTTAATGATCCTTTGCTGATGTCTGTTCGTTCCGGCGCTCGAAGGTCCATGCCGGGCATGATGGACACTGTTTTAAATATTGGGCTTAACGATGACACGATCAAGGGTTTGATTAAGAAGACCAACAACCCGCGCTTTGCGTATGACGCGTATCGTCGGCTTGTTATGATGTACGCGGATGTTGTTATGGAAAAAGCCGCGGGCCGCGATCCTGCCAGAGGAAAAGGGATCCGTAAGCTGATGGACGAAAAGCTTGAAGAGCTCAAGCATTCAAAAGGATACAAGCTTGATACAGACCTTTCAGCTGAAGACCTAAAGCAGCTCGTTGCTGATTTCAAAGAAATGGTCAAAAAAGAGATCGGCATCGCTTTCCCTGAAAAACCTGAAGATCAACTGTGGGGCGGCATCGGCGCTGTGTTCATGTCGTGGAACGGCAAGCGCGCGATCGAGTATCGCCGTATCGAGCGTATCCCTGATGAGTGGGGTACCGCGGTCAACGTGCAATCCATGGTTTTTGGCAATATGGGCAATAACTCCGCGACCGGCGTTGCGTTCACGCGCAACCCTGGAACGGGTGAGAATTATTTCTATGGGGAATATTTAGTGAACGCTCAGGGTGAAGATGTTGTGGCTGGTATCCGTACACCTGCTCCGATCAATGATCAGAGCAAGAACGACCAAAGCCGCAATTTGACGACTTTAGAAAAATTCATGCCCGCGATCTACAAAGAACTGTTCGATATCCAGAAAAGGCTTGAGAAGCATTATAAGGATATGCAGGACATCGAGTTTACCATCGAGAATGGCAAGCTTTTTATGCTGCAGTGTCGCGTTGGAAAGCGCAATGGTACAGCGGCCGTTCGAATGGCTATTGATATGTATAAGGAAAAGTTCATTGACGCGGCGACCGCTGTCAAGCGCGTTCCGTCGCATCAGCTTGTCGAACTTCTTTTGCCGATGACAGACCCTAAAGTAGAAGCTGCCACAAAAGTTATCGCCAAAGGCCTTCCGGCCGGTCCTGGCGGGGCTGCAGGAAAAGTCGTGTTCTCGTCCTCTGAGGCTGTTAAATGGGCAGAGCGCGGCGAAAAAGTGATCTTAGTCCGCGAGGAGACCTCTCCGGAGGATGTTGATGGTATGCATAAATCTGAGGCGATCCTTACATCAAAAGGCGGTATGACCTCTCACGCGGCGTTAGTTGCGCGCGGATGGGGAAAATGCTGTATCGTCGGATGTGAGGGCCTTGTGATCGCGGATGATGAAAAATCATTTACGACCAAGAACGGTGTTGTCGTTAAAGAAGGTGACTGGATCACCTTAAACGGCACCAAAGGCGTTGTTTATGCTGGAAAGTTGCCGCTTGTTGATCCTGACCTGGAGCACAATGACTCGTTCAAAGAGCTTATGAAATTGTCTGATAAGTTCAGAGTCTTAAAAGTCCGCACCAATGCGGATACGCCTAAGGATACCAAGAAAGCTATTGAATTTGGTGCTGAAGGCATCGGCCTTTTCCGTACAGAGCACATGTTCTACGGCGAGGGAAGCGACAAACCGCTGTTCTTGTTACGCAAGATGATCATGTCCAAGACCGTGGAAGAGCGCAAAGCCGCATTGGCTGAACTCTCCGTATTCGTTAAAAGCGATATTAAGGCAACGATGGAGGCCTTGAATGGTTATCCGATCACGATCCGCTTGTTGGATCCGCCGCTACATGAGTTCGTTCCTCATAGCGAAGATAAGATCGCGGATATGGCCAAGGAACTCGGGATCAGCGTTGATGAAGCTAAAAAACGCGGCGAAGGCCTCAAAGAAAGCAATCCGATGATGGGCCATCGCGGTGTTCGCTTAGGCGTTACTTATCCAGAGGTGACCGAAATGCAGGTCCGCGCGATCCTCGAGGCTGCTGCAGAGCTTGTGAAAGAAGGCAAGAAAGTTAACCCAGAGATCATGATCCCGGTCACGTGCACGGAAAAAGAGTTGCTGGACCAAAAAGTGATCGTCACAAGGATCTATCAGGAAACGTGCGCAAAATATAATTTGAAGAAATTCAATTATATGTTCGGAACGATGATCGAGATCCCTCGTGCCGCGCTTCAAGCAAATAGAATGGCCGAAGTGGCTGAGTTCTTTAGCTTCGGTACTAACGATCTCACTCAGATGAGCTTCGGCTTTTCTCGGGATGATATCGGAGGTTTCTTGCAGGATTATATCGGCAAAAAGATCCTGCCGGATGATCCATTCCAGACTATCGATCAAGATGGTGTCGGCGAGCTGATGAAGATCGGGATCGAACGCGGTCGCAAGACAAAGAAAGACCTGAAGGTCGGTATTTGCGGTGAGCACGGAGGAGATCCTAAGTCCGTAGAGTTCTGCCATGATATTGGCATGAATTACGTGTCTTGTTCACCGTTTCGCGTGCCGATCGCTCGTCTTGCAGCTGCTCAGGCCGTGTTGAACAACCCTAAAAAAGGAAAGAAATAGCACGTGGATCCGATTCGCGCGTATTTTAAAGATGTCCGGGAGATCCCTTTATTGACCCCTGAGGAAGAGGTTGATCTTGCTCAGCGTATCAAAAAAGGGGACCCGCAAGCGCGCGAACAGATGATCAAAGCTAATCTGCGTTTGGTCATTAGCATTGCCAAACGTTATATGAACCTCGGGATCCCTTTGAGTGATCTGATCGAAGAAGGCAACATCGGTTTGATGCGCGCCGTCGATAAATTTGATCACACAAAGGGATTCCGCTTTTCGACCTATGCCGCCTGGTGGATCAAGCAGAGTGTTTCCCGCGCGATCGTCGATCAAGGGAAGATGATCCGTATCCCCGTCTACATGAACGCGGAACTGGCCAAGTACAAAAAGGCTGTCGAAGCGCTCACGCATAAGTTGCGACGAAAACCACGGGTTGCCGAGATCGCCAAGAAGATGCAAGTCGGCGTCGACAAGGTCCGAGAGTTCAGTCAGTGCGTCACGAAAATGTCCAGCTTGGACGCGCCGATCGGCGAGGACGGAGAAGGGCAATTCATTGACATTGTCGAAGATACCAGCATTGAAGCGCCCCATGAGGAGTTGGAAAATTTCTTGAATAAAGAGCGCACGATGGACTTGCTGGAGATGATGTCTGATCGTGAGCGCGAGGTGCTGGAGTTGCGCTACGGCATCGTGGATGGAGAGAAAAAAACTTTAGCGCAGATCGCGGACAAGCTCGGCGTTTCACGCGAGCGTATCCGTCAAGTCGAAGTTGCGGCCATTAAAAAACTAAGAAAATACTTTAAACATCAAGACGAGGATCAAGAAGAAAATGTTTCTAAGGAAGATAGCGAAGTTTAGACACTCCCGAGCGCGCCAAGGAGCACGAACATTCGCGCTCATCATGCCACGGTTCGAGGACCTTGACCATTCCTTTTACGCGGAGGAGATCCTTAAGGGCGTTGGGCTGACAGCCAGCCGTTTACGTGTTGATATCCTGTTGCATGTCACTGAGCGCTACGATCATCAAGACTGGCTTCATAGCAAGCTGATCAATCCTGATATCGTTGATGGGATCATTTTTGCGGATATTGACAACGATGTGGAAACCCTGCAAAAAGTGATCGCCACAGGTATCCCGTATATCGTGCTGAATAATATGTTCAAGGAACCTATCAACAGTATCGCTGTTGATAATTTCAAAGCCGCCTTTGATGTGGTCGACCATTTGATCAAGTCTGGCCATCAACGGATCGCTATTATCGCCGGAGACCAGCGCACGCAGGCCGGACGTCTTCGCCTGGAAGGGTATCAAGAAGCGCTTTTAGCGCATGATATCGCTATCAATAAAGATTACATTAAATATGGTGATTTTTTGCGCACGCCGTCACGCAAGGCCACGCAAGAATTGCTCGCCTTAACCGAAAGGCCAACGGCTATCTTTGCCTGCTCGGACGTGATGGCCCTTGAGGTCATGGCTGAAGCTAAGGCCAGATCGATCGCTGTTCCCGCGGATCTGTCGATCGTTGGATTTGATGATAATCCGATCAACATCCACAGCGCGATCAAGCTTGCGACTGTCGCGCAGCCCTTGAAAGAGATGGGACGTCTCGGCCTTGAGAAGTTGAACATGATCTGCGACGGAAAGATCGATGTCCCGGTCCAGGCCATGCTGACGACAAAGCTGATCGAACGAGAATCTGTTGCAAAAATAGCCTAACACAAGGACCACGTTATGAAACCCTTACAACTAAACTCCTGTATCCGCGACATTCCTGATTTTCCTAAAAAAGGCATTCTCTTTAAGGACATAACGACCTTGCTGAACAACAAGCAGGCGTTCGCGCGGTCCATCGATCTTCTGGCAAAAGAGTTTCAAGGTAAGCGCATCGATCATGTCATATCCATCGAGTCTAGGGGTTTTATTTTTGGCGCGGCATTGGCCTACAAGCTTGGTGCCGGCTTTGTCCCTGTCCGTAAAAAAGGAAAGCTTCCTGGGAAAACAAAGCAGGTAAGCTATCAATTAGAATACGGTACGGATACCCTGGAGATCCATGATGATGCTATCCCACGCGGGTCCCGCGTGATCATTGTTGATGATCTTCTGGCCACAGGAGGAACGGTCCGGGCTGTTACCAAGCTGTTGAGATCATTTCAGGCCAAGGTGGTCGGTATCGCATTCTTGATCGAGCTAACGTTCTTAAAAGGCCGCTCAAAGTTAAAAGGCTATCCCATTCACGCTCTGATCCAATATTAAGACAAGCTTCTTATGAAGCGTCTCAGCCATCAGCTCTCTTTCCTAAAAAAGTTCTATCAGCCTATCGCTATTATTTGTATCGCGATTGTCACATTCATTACCTTTGCCCCATCTTTGAAAGGGGAGTTGCTGCATTGGGACGATAACGTGCATTTAACGGAAAATCGTTTTGTCCGGGGGCTCTCGCCACAGTATTTAAAAGAAATATTTACCCAGCGCGTTAACAATACCTATCATCCTCTGACAACGCTATCCTTCGCGATCGAGTATTATTTTGTCGGTTATCGGCCGTTCTTGTATCATCTCAACAATCTTCTTTTGCATATTGGCGTCGCGATCCTGATCTACTTCTTTTTGCGGCAGCTACATTTTTCTATAACGATCGCGGCCGTAGCCACGCTCTTTTTCTCTTTGCATCCCACACGCGTTGAATCTATCGCCTGGGTCACAGAGCGCAAGGATGTCCTGTACGCGTTCTTTTATATGTTGGGACTTTTATCCTATATCCGCTATCGCAAAGCGCAGGATGGACGATTCTATTGGTTATCGGCTTTTTTGTTCTTGCTGAGCATTTTGTCAAAGGCCATGGCGTTAAGTTTTCCGTTGATCTTGCTTTTGCTGGATTGGTATCAGGGCCGAAAGATCGACAAGAGAACCCTGCTCGAGAAGGTCCCGTTATTTTTGATCGCGATCATTGTCGCGGGGGCGACGTACATGAAGTTCGCTCGGATACCGATCTATAATCATTATGAAGCTTTGATGATCTGGCCATGGACGCTCGCGTTTTATATCTGTAAGTTTTTTTATCCAGACATCTTGATCCCTGTATACGATATCGCATACCCGGTCTCCATCCTGAACCCAGAATACTTTTTGTCCTTTTTGATCGTTTTCGCATTGATCTTATGTCTTATCTTTGGGCGTCGGCATCGTTGGTTCATTTTTTCATTTGGGTTTTTCTTTTTGTCCATCTTTTTCTTGCTTAGGCTTGATTATGGGTTTGACTCACAGCCTGTCGCGGACCGATTTTTATATCTGCCGTCTTTGGGATTTAGCATAGGGCTGGCCTTTGCCGTGACAAAGATCTTGGAGCTTAAGATCGGCGCGCAGAAGGTATTGCGATGCGCCTTGGGGATTTTTGCTGTTTGCATATTGATCGCTTTTGGCGTGATAGCGCATCTGCAGTGTCATATTTGGAAAAATGATGACACGCTTTGGTCCCATCAGGCGATGTATAGCGTTAGCAATCCTATTTCAACGAACAATCTTTCCCTGTCCTTTGAGGTCGGATTCCGCAAAGATATTTTTGAAAAAGATGTGGCTGTGCTCAAAGAAAAGATCGCTCAGGACCCTGAATACGTGGAAACGCTTAAGAAGCGATCACGTTTTCGGTCGCTTAAAGAGATCATTGATGTGCACAGTTTAGCCGAAAGACGATTTTTACTCTTGCATAAAGCGCTGAGCGGGCAGAACGTTATTTGCGAGCCGATCGTTAATCTGGCGGATCTCTACGCACGTATTGGATTTCCAGAGATCGCTATTGACTACTACTATTGGGCGCAGAGCGAAAACCCTGATTATATGAAGGCGCATTATGATCTGGCGCATCTTTACGCGGATCTGGGAAGGGACAAAGAATCTATCGACAAATATTGGCAGGCATTACGCTTCAGAAAAATGGATTCGCTGGAATGTGGAAAGGTGATCGGTGATCTCAACGAGATCATCGAAAAACGGCGCAAAAAAGGAGAGGATGCCAGCGCCTTTGTGCGTGAACGTGAGATCTTGTATGTGTATTTGCGAGATCTGACCCTTCAAGGCGCGCAAGAGACCATGGATGCCTATGCCCTGGCCATTGCCTACGAGAATATCAGGGATTGGGATGCGGCAGCGAACGCGTATACGAAAGCTATCAAGGAAGATCCTCAAGACCTTGAGAGGGTTCTGGCTTTGGGCAATATTTATCTTCAGAAGGGAAGTTATGATATGGCCATCAGAGCCTATGAGCAGGTTTTGGAGCGTGACCCCAAGAACGAGAAAGCATATTTAAATTTAGGCGTTGTTTTTGATCACCTGAGGCAATATGAGCGATCAGTGGAATATTATCAGCATGTATTGTCGCTGTCAGAGGATCGTGCGTTAGCGTATTGCAATTTAGGGCACGCCTATCAAAGTTTGGGAAAATATAATGATGCGATCGAGGCTTATCAAAAGGCTGCTGAGATCAAGCCAGACTACGATACGGTTTATTATGATATGGGTAATGTTTGGCTGAAACTCAAAGATATCGCAAAGGCCCAAGAGGCGTATCAAAAGGTTTTAGAGATCAATCCGCGTCATGCGAACGCCTTGATGAATCTTTCGATCGTTTTGTTCTATCAAAAGAAATTTCAGGAGGCAAAAGATCTTTGCCAAAGGGCGCAAAATTTAGGAGTCAGGCCGCCGAAGAGATATTTACAAGCTTTGAAATATTATTTGGAAAATCCAGACGCGCCATGACAAAGCACAAAATAGCCTGTTGACTTTTTTATGAGGGTGTGGGAAAGTAAAAGAAATTTTGGTCTCTGATCTTTTTATTTTTTGAAAATGCGCCAGTCCTGATTCTTCCTAAAAAGTAATATGGAGATCGGGGCAGGTTCATTTCTTTTGGAAATGATATTCCGGAAAATGCGCCTTGCTTGCAATTGTCCTTGATTTTGAAACTGAGGAAATTGAAGCAGGTGCAAGTTTCAACGAGAGAAATAAACTTTGCGCCCTGCTCCGATCTTTCCAAAAAGATTTAGAGGAAATCGGAACTGCGCATTTTTTCCGAGAGTTGTTTCAGCTGTTTGCGCCCTGCTTCAATCTTCGAGAAGTTTTAGAAAAGATTGAAGCGTGCGCATTTCCTTGAGTTTTTAATTAGGAAAATGCGCCTGTAGCTCAGATGGATAGAGCGCGGCTCTCCTAAGGCCGGCGTGGGCGGTTCGAATCCGCCCAGGCGCACTTTTCTGTTGTGACATTT